>MDSV01023828.1_pt1 | contig 13681 bp, 11 predicted proteins | sample 810851 | NCBI WGS metagenome assembly MDSV01 (sample SAMN05326640, study PRJNA326480) | marine metagenome | isolation source: seawater | place: Atlantic Ocean: North East | collected 2012 | reverse complement strand
TTTTTTGATTCATGATATCTTAGAATATTCATTATAGCATATTCTATGTTACGTGAGGCAATTTTTACTGCAAGATATTCTATATCAAGATGTTGCTCATTATTAGCAATAGTAGAAACTTTTAATGCATTATTTTGGTATTTTGAAGCAATTTTTTCAATTCCTTTTGAAATAGTGGCAGAAAATAGTAAAGTTCTTCTATCTTTGGGAGTTTTATTTAGAATGTACTCCAATTCTTCCCTAAACCCTAAGTTTAACATTTCATCTGCTTCGTCTAAAACTAAAACTTTCAAAGCAGATAAATTTATGACTTTTCTATCAATATAATCTTTTAAACGACCTGGTGTGCCAAGAATAATATTCGGATATTTTTTTAAGTTACGCTTTTCAGTTCTCATATCCATTCCGCCCACACAAGAAACTATTAGAACATTTGTTTTTGCATATAGCCATTCTAGTTCACTTTGCACCTGTAATGCTAATTCTCTTGTAGGTGCTATTATTAATGTAGAAGGCAATTTAGAAATTATATTATTGGTATCTATTTTTAAAACATTTGATGCAATTGATAATCCAAAGGCAACAGTTTTTCCTGATCCTGTTTGTGCGGATACAATTGCATCCCTTCCAATTATTTCATTTTTCATAATAGCTTTTTGAATTGGAGTTAATGTTTTAAAACCACGAAACTCCAAGTTAGAAGCTAGCTGACCGTCTATAGGTATAGAGGATTTCATTTTTAATTTTCCAACTTTACAGTGTATTATTTAAGATTTTTTTATTATTATAATAATTAATAATAAGTAATTAATTATAACTTTAGACTTGATAAAAGTGATTAATTTCCTTTTAAGTTCATCAATTACTTCAATTAAATAAGCATTAACGGACTTCTTACCAATACACAACACTTAAAATTAATAGGTATTTAGCGACTGTAATACAACCATTCTTTTCATAGAAACCTTTAATTTTACCATAAATACTCTTTATCGTTTCAAAAAAAACAAAATAAATTAATTCAAAATAGTTTTTAAAGCTTTTTTTTATTTTTTTAATCTTTTATAAAATTTTAAATATACTAAATGAAAATGACAATTATATAAAATAACTGCTAGGTTAATAATAAAATGGAAAAAAAAACTCAAAAAAATAAAATAAAAAATTTAAAAGAAGGTACCACTAAAAGCGGTGAGAAAGATAAATCTATTTCAACCAATAATTCATCAAAGACTGTTCCTCCCAGTAAATCTGCATCTCAAGTATCTATTAGCCATTTTTCAAGTGTATCTACTCCTGAATACAGACAGGGCTGGGATCGTATTTGGGGAAGTAATAACTCTAATTTAAACAAAACTAAAGTAAGTAATGAAAATTCTATTTTATCAAGTGAGATGACACTTTTAAACCAAGATCTTTCAGAAAACATTAAAGTAAAAATTTTAAAAGAACTTGAATTTTCTGCAAAAAAAAAGGGTTTTATATTGCCTAGATCTAACATTTCAAATTTAAAAAATATTGAATTTTCATGTACAATAAATTTTATAAATAAATAACTCTGTAAATCTATAGTTAAGTTATTCCTTATTCAAGATATTACCTAGGCTGAATTTTCAATAATTAATTTATTTAATAATCTTATAAAATTTTTCCCTTCTTTATTCATTGGATCAATTGCATTTAAAGTTTTGTAAAATCCCAAGGATGTTTCATATTTTTTTTTTCTTCATATAAATTAAACCTGAGCCAGAGATTGCTCCAAAATGCCGTGGTTGGAGTTTCAAGACTTTATCGATATCTTCAAGTGAACCATCTAAATCATTAAGCATATATCTAATTGTTGCTCTTTTATTCCAGCCTTCAATATAATATGGATCTTTATCTATTAATAATGTGAAGGCTTTTTCAGCTGATAATAACCTTCCAGAATAAAACTCTCCTAGTGCATATTGTAAATTTTGTTGTAAATCTTCATGTAAATCATAAATCCATTTATTCCAAATTACTTTTCTAATTCTTTTAGCTTCTATATTAGTTTCTGCGATTTGAAGGCTATCCAAAAGTTTTTCAACGTTCAAATTTTTATGAGATGAGTTGATATATGAACTATGAATTAAAAAAAATAAAAAAAATAAAGAAAAAATAAATATTTTTATTCTACTGTTACATATTAAATTCATAATTGATAATAATTTTTGAAATTAAGTCATTTGTAAAATATGTGATTTTTTTAAAAGTTTAATTAGGTTATATTTATCTGTTAATATTTTGTTTAAAATTTTTACATTATAATTAGATTTTTCCATCAATTCGTAGTGGCAATTAATACAAATCGAAAGGTTTTTATTATTCAATTTTAAATTTCTTACTACTAATGGTTCATCAAAATCAGGATGGGGATTCTTCTTACGGTCACAAAAACAGCAGACTGAATTCTTTTTATTATATTCAAACTTGCTATTCTTCATTTGGCACAATTTTAACTTATTTATAGTTCGCTCGCCGTGATCCAAAATCATGAACTCTCTTTCTCCAAAGTTTATAACTTTTAGATTTTAGTTTTGTTCTCATTATTTTTTTTACTTCTTTCTCTCTTATACCATACATTTTTTTTATAGATGAAAAAGGGATATGGTCACTTAACGCCATTTCTATTATTTCACTATAATCTTTTTCTGAAAAGTTAAAATTTTTAGACATTGCATTATTATTCTAATTAATCGATGTAATTATTTTCTCTAATTCCTTTTTATTTAAATCGTTCTTTAAAGGTTGAGAAGTTATAAACTTTTCTGTTGTCATGTTTAATGTATTAATAGCTTGTTTTAAAATTTCAAAAGACTTTTCTTCATTATTTAATTTTTTATGGCATGCAGCACTATAAAAAAGACTATCCCGAGTATCTATTTTAAGCTTTTTGTAAGAGTTTATAGCTTCCTGATAATTTCCTAACCAAAAATGACATGTACCTTCTACTTCAAACATAAGATCAGAGCAAAAAGGGTCTATTCTCATAGCTTTCCTAATCTCATCCATACCTTTTTGAGGCTCCCCTAGATAGACTAATAAAAGTGCATACCGAGCAATATGAAATGTATCACTAGGACAAATTTCGATAGCTTTTTGGTGGTGAAAAATAGCCGTATCCATATCGCCTTCGAATAGTAGTTTAACAGCTCCCATTATTCTATGGGCTTCTGGATCGTTAGGATCTAATTCTAGTGCTTTATTAACAGAAGCAAAAGCTTCAGACATCCAATTCTCTGGCATTTCATCAGGGAACCATTCAGAATTATTCCCCAAAGAGCAACATTTCCAAGCATGAGCTCTAGCATATGTGGGATCAACTTCTATTGCTTTATTAAAAAAATCTAGTGCTTTTTTATTATTTTCAGCCGAAATGGAACTTCTTCGGTGATACTCCAAACCTCGCAAAACTAAGTCATAAGCCTTCATATTCTCAGGTTTTGAGTTAGAAAGTTGTTTAATATGATCCTTTTCAACATTCCCAACAATAGTAGAAACTATCGTTCCAACTAATTCATCTTGGATATCAAAAATTTCATCCATTGTTGTATCAAAATTATTAGACCAGAGATTTGTCCCATTATCGGCACTTACTAAAGAAGCAGTAATTCTCATTTTTGGACCAAGTTTTCTTACTTTTCCCTCGAGTATATATCTTATACCCAACTCTTCTCCTATTTCTTTGGGTGATTTATTTTTATCTTTATATGAAAAGCTAGCATTGCTTGAAACCACTACAAGTTTTTTATATCTTGATAAGGCTGAAATTAGGTCTTCAGATAGTCCTTCACAGAAATACTCTTGTTCCTCATCATTACTTAAATTTTTAAAAAGCATCACAGCTAACGAACCTGCCTCTGCTTTTTCAATTTTTATAGCTGGTTTTTCGTCTGAGTGTTGAATCCCTCTTGTTGCTCCTTTGCAAGGAACTATATGGAACGCTCTTATTGGTCTTCCAATATTTTTTAAATCTAATTCTCCTGCATCTTCATATGATACCTTTATTTTTAGATTGATCATATCAAAAACGTTTTGTGAAATACAAATTCCATCTGGTAGAGCAGAAGATTCTAATCTTGCAGCAACATTAATAGCGTCTCCATATAAATTATCTTTTGTGATCATTATATCACCCATGTTTATGCCAGCCCTAAAAGTCATTCTTTCAATTTCTTCTAAGTCTTTATTAATAGTCGAATTTTTATTTTGGACTTGAACGGCACATTCTGCTGCCTTTACGGGACTTGCAAATTCAGCAATCACACTATCACCAGCAGTATTGAAAATTCTTCCTCCATGATCATTTATTATTCCGTCCACCACTTCTCTTCTGCTAGTTAAAATTCTTAATGTTCTTTCTTCATCTTCAGCCATCATTCTGCTAAAGCCAACAACATCCATTGCAAGAATTGCTCTTAATTGCCTTTCCATTTTTCACCCCTTTTAATTAGGATATTTTAAACTTTTTATATATAATACTAAAATAAATAGGATTTTAATATTAAATAATCCTTATTTTAGAAATTAAAATAAACTAAAGTATATTTTTTTTTCAATGGTGCTTTTTTAAAAATTTTGCTTGCTTTTTGATCAATTCAAAAGTAATTCAATTGATCATATTCAACATCAGGGTTTTAAATGAAGTTAAGAAATATAGCCATAATTGCACACGTAGATCATGGAAAAACAACATTAGTTGATGAATTATTAAGACAATCTGGTGCTTTTCGGGATAATGAAAAAATAGTTGAAAGAGTAATGGATAATAATGATCTCGAAAAAGAAAGGGGTATTACAATCTTAGCCAAATCTACTTCTGTTGTCTGGAATAATATTCGATTAAATATTATTGATACTCCGGGGCATTCAGATTTTGGAGGAGAAGTAGAGCGAATATTAAATATGGTTGATGGTGTTGTTTTACTTGTTGATGCAGCAGAAGGGCCAATGCCTCAAACTAAATTTGTTACTTCAAAAGCTTTAAAGTTAGGACTTTGTCCTATAGTAGTAATTAATAAAGTAGATAAAAAAGATTCTGACTCTGATCGTGTTCATAATGAAATTTTTGATCTTTTTGATAATTTGGGTGCTACAGAATCTCAGTTAGATTTTCCCATATTATATGCTTCTGGAAGGGCAGGATGGGCTGATGAAATTCTTGAAGGCCCAAAGAAAAACTTAGATGCACTCTTCAATTTGGTTATTAAACATGTTCCAGAACCTGCTCAAGTAAATAGAATTAAAGAACCTTTTAGCATGTTAGCGACTACACTTAATGCAGATAATTATCTTGGGAGATTATTGACAGGTCGTATTGAGTCTGGAACCCTTAAAGCAGGACAAATGCTTCAATCATTAGATATAAATGGGATTAAAATAGAAAATTTTAGAGTTAGCAAAGTACTTGCTTTCAGAGGTTTAAAACAACAACCTATTGAACTTGCTGAGGCAGGGGATATAGTATCAGTAGCAGGTATGGCTAAAGCAAATGTTTCAGATACATTATCAGACTTGTCAATAAATAAAATTATACCTTCTCAACCAATAGATCCTCCCACTATTACAGTTACATTTGGTATAAATGATAGCCCTCTTGCTGGTAGAGATGGCTCTAAAGTACAAAGTAGAGTTATTAGAGACAGATTATTTAAAGAGTGTGAGAGTAATATTGCTATAAAAATGCAAGATGTTGATGGAACTGAAAAATTTGATGTTTCAGGTAGAGGCGAACTTCAAATAGGTATTTTGATAGAAAACATGAGGAGAGAAGGATTTGAACTATCAGTTTCCAGACCCAGGGTTGTTTATAAACACATAAATGGTGTTAAAAATGAACCAATTGAAGAAGTTACCATAGATGTTGATGAAGAATATTCTGGATCAATAATTAAAAAACTATCTACCAGAAAGGGTGTAATCTTGGAGATGAAGCCTGCAGGACAATCTAAAACAAGAATAGTTGCACTTCTTCCATCTAGAGGTTTAATAGGCTATCATGGAGAATTTATGACTGACACGAGAGGCACAGGTGTTTTAAATCGTATTTTTCATTCATGGGAACCTTTTAAAGGATCAATATCTGGAAGAAGACAAGGAGTTTTAATATCAATGGAATCAGGTAAATCGGTTGCTTATGCTATTTTTAATTTAGAAGATCGTGGTAAGTTTTTTATTGGTGCTGGTGAAGAAGTTTATCAGGGAATGGTTATTGGTGAACATACCAGAGATAACGATCTGGAAGTTAATCCATTAAAGGGTAAGAAACTTACCAATGTAAGAGCTTCAGGAACTGATGAAGCTGTTAAATTAACAACACCAATACGTATGAATCTTGAGCAAGCAATTTCTTATATTAATGATGATGAATTAGTAGAAGTAACGCCAACTAATATAAGATTGAGAAAAATTTTTCTTAATCCCCATGAGAGAAAAAGAAATCAAAAGATAGCAAGTTAATTTTTTTAGGATTAATAAATAGTTATTAACTTTTTACTTTTTTATTATTAATAATAATATTGATATTTAATTATTTACTACTTTTAAGTTTAGAAATGAATAGAAAACACAATGGTGCATCCATATCTTTTCAGCCAAGAATAAGAAAAGGTGCATTTTTTGAAGCTTGTTGGGATCACGGTTGCAGAAATTTTTCTGTATATAATAGAACTTATATTTCAAGTACATTTTCAAATGCTATAGAAGAATACTGGCAGGTGATAAACCATGTTTCCCTTTGGCCTGTAATGGGAGAAAGACAAATTGAAATTTCAGGTATTGATGCTGGAAATTTTGTTCAGTACCTAACTTGTAGGGATATGACTTATTGTGCAGTCAACCAATGTAAGTATGCTCTTTTATTAAATAAAGAGGGTGGAATTATTTGTGATCCAATTATTTTACGACTTGAAAAAAATAAATTTTGGATTTCTACATCTGATTGTGATTTAGAACTTTGGATTAAAGGTGTTCAAATTAATTCCGGTTTTAACGTAAACATCAAAGATGCCAATGTTTCACTTTTACAAATCCAAGGACCAAAATCTTCTGCTTTGCTTACTAAGATGTTTGGGGAACAAATTTCTCAATTAAAGTATTATTGGTTAAAAAAGTTAAAATTTAAAGATATTGATTTAATAATTTCTAGAACTGGTTGGAGTGGTGAATTGGGTTATGAAATTTATTTATCTGAATTCGATAAAGGATCCTATCTTTTTAATAAAATTCTTGAGTTAGGTAAGGAATTCTCAATAACTGTAGGATCAGTTAATCAAGCAAGACGAATTGAATCAGGGATACTTTCTTGGGGTGTTGATATGTCTCAAAATGAAAACCCTTTTCAAGTTGGGCTTGGTAGATTGGTGGAAAAAGAAGCTAAAGATGATTTTATTGGAAAAAAGGCATCTATAAATTTATCTAAAATTAAGCAAAAAAAAGTTTTAGTAGGCATAAAACTTAACTCTAAAAACTTATTAAATAATGAGACTCATTGGAATATTAAAAAAGAAACAAAAATAATTGGAAAATTAACAAGTGTTTCTTTTTCTCCGAGGTTAAAATACAATATTGGACTAGGAATTGTAGACGCCAATTATTCAGACATAGGTACTAAATTTATCATAGAAGCATATGATGAATTAGTACAGTCAGAGATAGTTCCAATTCCTTTTATGGATAAAAAGCAAATGGTAAATGCCCAAGAGTTAGCAAAAAAATTCTATTAAAATTAAATTAGAGGGTACATAAATGGCAAAAATTACTTCAATTAATCATATAGCATTCGCTGTAAAAAATCTTGAAGATTCACTTCATAACGCGACTGAAATTTTAGGAGGTGAATTAATGATGAAATTTGAGTCTCTGGAAGATAAATATGAAGGAGCTTGTGTTAAGTTTGGAACAAGTATCATGAGTTTTATAACTAGTCATGATCCAGAAAGTTTTATCTACAAATATGTAGAAAAACATGGCAATGGAATTCAGCATATTGGTTTAGAGATTGATAATATTGAACAATATGTTGAAGATTTAGAAAAAAAAGGTGTAAAAGTTGATGCTTCAGAAATGGCTGATGAGAAGTTTCCAGAGGCATTAGTGGGACCTAAAACAGGAAATGGAGTTGTATTACAGTTGACTGGCTGGAAGGAAGGTCCATTTGATGCAACATATAATGGTTGTCAAAGATTATGTGAGAAATATACACAAAATCCTAAGCTTAAATTAATAGCTGGTAATCAATTAAAAAAATAAACAAAAGCTTTAATATTGTCATTTAATAAAAGACATAAGAAATCATGGCCTAAAGGATTACCCTTCTATTTAGATTTTAAGAATCAAACTTTATTTAATAACCTCAGATCATCAGTAAATAATAATCCTAAATCAGATGCCATTATTTTTTATGGCAATAAAATTACTTATGAAGAATTATTTATGGATGTTAAAAAAATTGCTGGATTTTTAAATATTAAATTAAAAATATCAAAAGGTGATCGTATTGCGATAATCATGCAAAATTGTCCTCAATTTATCATAAGTTATTATGCAATTCTAGGTATAAATGCAGTAATTGTTCCAATTAACCCAATGCTTCAAGTTGATGAAATTTCGTTCATTTTGGCAGATTCAAATATCAAGGCCATTTTTGTAGCATCTGAAATATTAAGCACTGTTCATGGCGCTTTAAAAAATATCAAATGTACTTCTATACCTTTAATATGTGTAAATTACTTAGACTATATAAAGAAAAGGTTTAACGTTAAACTACCAAAAGAATTTGAATATAATTATGATTATGAAAAAAATATTTTAAAAATATATTGGAATGATATTTTAGTATCTGAGTATTTGAACTTCTCACATAATAATAATCCAGATGAACTTTGTATTATTCCCTATACTTCAGGATCAACGGGAATGCCAAAGGGGTGCAGACATTCACATAGAACAGTTAATTCAGTGATTAATTCCTATGCTAAGTGGTTACCAATTCCAAAAAAATCAACTGTTCTGACAACCTTACCATTATTTCATGTAACAGGTATGCAAAACTCTATGAATGTTCCTATTTTTAATGGAAATACTATTGTTTTAATCACTAGGTGGGATATTGAAACAGCTTTTTATTATATAAAAAAGTATAAGATAAAATCATGGAGATCTATTACTGCTTCAATAATAGATTTATTAAGCGAATTTAATCCTAAAAAACATAATATTTCTTCTTTGATTTCTGTTGGCGGCGGCGGTGCTTCCATGCCAAAAACAATTGCACTTAAATTAAAAAAACTTACCAACTTAGATTATATTGAAGCATATGGATTAACTGAAACAATGGCACCTACCCATATCAACCCTCCAAACAAAACAAAATTAGGTTCTATAGGTATTCCATTATTTAATGTAGATGCACGTATTATCGATGTAGACAAAAATAATGAACTAGGAATTAATCAAGTTGGGGAATTAATTGTATCTTCGCCGCAGCTTTTTTTGGGATATTGGAATAATCTTGATAATTTTAACTGTTTTGTAAATTTGGATAACAAAAATTTTTTTAAAACTGGTGATTTAGCTTATTTTGATAATGATGGGTATTTTTTTGTTGTAGATAGAATCAAAAGAATGATTAATTCTTCAGGTTTTAAAATTTGGCCAGCTGAAGTTGAAAAAATCTTACATAATTATGAAGGTATAAAAGAGGTCTGTGTAATTGGTGTTCCTGATTTTAGGTTAGGTCAAAAAGTAAAAGCTATTATTATTCCAGAAAACTCTTATTCAGAAAAGCACTTTATAGATTTGAAACACTGGTGTAGTAACTATATGGCTAAATATAAAATACCAAGAGTATTTGAAATAAGAGAAAAACTGCCAAAGAATAAAATGGGTAAAATTATGTGGCGAGATTTAGAATAAATTAAATATGTATTTTACCATTACAACCACACAACTATTGTTATATTTGGGTGCATTAATTATTTTATTTATAACTCCTGGACCAGTATGGATTGCTATTGTTGCCAGATCAATTTCAGGTGGTCCAAAATCAGCATTATCACTTATCCTAGGTGTGTGTTTAGGTGATATGTTATGGCCAATAATTGTTTTTTTAGGAATTGGGTTTTTTTTTTCTGTTTATTCTGATTACTTAATGATTTTTAGATTGTTTTGCGCTTTGATATTAGCATCTATGGGAATGCAAATGATCTTATATTCAAAACAGAGTATAAGTAATAATAATAAATTAAACAAAGCTGGTTTTTTTTCAGGGTTTATTGCTGGATTTTTAGCAGTTTCAGCCAACCCTAAAGCTGCATTATTTTATATAACCTTATTACCAAGTTTTTTTAATTTTATAACAATTAATACAAATGATTTATTAATAATTACATTAATTACATTTTCTGTTCCATTTATAGGTAATTTATTTCTAATTATTTTTCTTATCAAAATGAAAAAATTGATCTCATCTGATAAAGCTATGGTCAGATTAAATTTTGTTTCTGGTATAATGTTAATATTTGTAGCTATATTAATTCTGTTAAACTATTAGATTTAAAAGCAATGAAAATAAATGCTTAAGCGTGGATTTAAATTTATTGAATATGAAGATAGATTAGAAAGAGTTCAATCAATAATGTATCGTAATAAAATCGATATTTTATTGATAACCTTTGAATACTTTATGAGGTGTTTCACTGGTTTTTCAACTCAATTTTGGCAAAGCCCTACGAGGCCTTGGTTTTAATTATACCTATAAAGGGATTTCCAAAGGCAGTAATTCCAGAAATTGGTTTTAGTGCAATGGAAAAACATGGGTTGAAGAAATTTATACATGTCCATCTCCAAGACCAGAGGATGAAGAAATTATTGTGATTAAGCAGAGCAGGCCTGAATTATTGACCACTAGAGCCCCTTATAAAATAACTGAAATTTTCTGATTACATTTCTTTTTAAGTTTATAATACCTTATGGCATAATATTTGCAGAATTTCAAAAAATTTGAATTCTAAATGAGGAAAATAAATTGCCTATATCAGTGTCTAATAGTTTGGGTAAGTTGGTATCTTCCAACTTAACACCAGTTCAAAGGAATATTGAAGAATCAATACAAAAACTATCTACAGGAGAAAGAATTCATAAAGGTGCTGATGATGCAGCAAGCATGCATTTAGCTAGTAAGTTTGAGTCAAGATTAAAAGGATTGACCGTCACTATTTCTAATCAAAAAGATGCATTAAATTCATTATATACAGCAGAAGGTGGTGTTAAAAGAATAGGGGATTTACTTCAAAGAATGAGAGAGCTAACTGTTAACGCACAAACTGATACCTTAGATAAGCCACAGAGAGATATTCTAACCAAAGAAATTAATCAAATTAAATTAGAAATAAATAGAATCGCTCAAAATGCTCAATTTGCTGGCCAGAAACTTTTAGACGGTTCTTTTCAGAATAAAACTATCCAAGTTGGTGATAGTTCTTTCCAGACTAGGAATATAAGTATTGATAGTGTTTTGGGAAATGAAATGCAGTTCATTAGAAATGACTTAACGATGAGAGTTTTTTCAACTCCATATATAATAGGTGAAAATGAAACTTCTCTTACTACTTCTAATGATAACAAAATAGTTGCAGGTAGTGTTTTTGTTGATGGTTATTTGGCTAATGCTACAATAAATATCTCTAATGGGATGTCTGCTTCACAGTTTGCTACATCAGTGCATGCTGCTGGATTGGGGGTAAATGCAAGTGCGATCACAAAAGCACAATTATTTAACATGGCTGCTGCATCTGATATTTCATTTAAACTAGGCGCAAATAGTGCTAATAATTCTGATGGTAGTGGAACAACCATTTCTGCAACAATTACAGATGTTAATGATTTAGCACCACTTGTCACAGCTATAAATAATAATAGTGGAGCTACAGGAGTAATAGCTGAAATTGCTGAGGGTGGTTCAGCTGTAAATCTTACTGATTCAAATGGTGACAATATTTTTATTTCTCATATGGATTTTACACCTGATGGACCTTCACATTCTAATACTGCAGCATCTAATCAAAATGAAATTTTTGCTAGAGCACTTGATAAAGATGGATTTAAAGCAAATGTTGCTAATTCAAATTTATCGAGGGGAGTGGGTACTGACGAAATAATAAAATTTATAGATAAGGATAGAAATATTCATGTTGATGTAACAGAGGGTATAGTTTCAGTAACTGTAAACAACAAAGGATCTGGATACGCAACAACTCCCACTGTATCATTTAATCATGCTGCGGGTGGAGGAACTGGAGCGGACTACTCAGCCAATTTAGTTAATGGAAAAGTAGATACTATTACAAGAACAAATTCTGCACTATCTGATAGAGGAACATCTTATGAAAATCTACCTCCAATTACTATTTCTGCACCTCCAACACAAAGTTTTAATGCAAGAACTTCCATAGATATATCAAATGACAGAATTACATTAAATAATCATAATTTTGAAACTGGAGATAGGTTTACATATTCTAACAGTGGTGGAACTAATCTTTCTGGACTATCAAATGGTAGTTCCTATTATGCAATAAAGCTTGATAATAATACTATTAGTGTTTCAGATACATCAGGTGGAAGTGCTAAAAACTTAGACTCAATTGCACAGAATTTTAATACAAGAACAGCCACAAGCGTTACAAATGATACTATTACAATTTCGAACCATCCTTTTAAAAATGGGGATATTGTTACATACAACAATGATGGTGGAAGAACCTTAAGGAATTTAATAAGTGGGACTAATTATATTGTTCGAGACGTAAGCGGTAGTAGTTTTAAATTAAAAGATATTTCCAATAATAATATTAATATATTAGGAATGGTAGATAACTTTAATTCCCAAAACGATGTAAATCATACTACGAATAGAATTAGTGTTTCAGGTCATAATTTCCAAATAGGTGATCAAATTACCTACTCTGCTGAAGGTGGAACTGCCATTGGGGGGCTTACGGATGGACAGAGCTATAATGTAAGCAGTGTCTCAGGTAATTTTATACAGTTTACAGGAGTTGATATAATAGCTAGAAAAACAGGTCAATTTAATGCAGAAAGTGATGTTAATTTAGCTACTAATAGAATTACTGTAAATGGAGGTCACTCGCTCTCAGAAGGAGATCAAGTTACTTACACTACTAATAGTGGAGGTGCAGCTATTGGTGGTTTAACTGGTGGTTCGCAATACTTTGTTAGAAATTTATCTGGAAATAATTTTCAAGTTTCAACCTCTGCTGTAGGAGCAATTATTGATTTAACTCCTGAACAAAGTACTTTTAATGCACAAAATAACGTGTCAGGCTTAAACATATCTACTTCAAATAATTTTTCAGTGGGAGATGTGGTTACTTATTCAGCTGGTTCTGGAACTGCAATAGGTGGGTTAACACATAATGATAACTATCGTATCCAGTATGTATCAGGAAGTACTGTAAGGCTTGAAGAATTAGGAGGTGGAGGACCTATTTCACTAACCTCTGGCTCATCAGAAACTCATACTCTTACAGGTCAAAATTCAGGTTCTTCAGAAACACACCAATTTAATGGTTTATTTGCTGGAGAAAATGAATCTCATAAATTTACAAATCAATATGCTGGACCTTCAGAAAACCAT
>MDSV01121447.1_pt1 | contig 13682 bp, 16 predicted proteins | sample 810851 | NCBI WGS metagenome assembly MDSV01 (sample SAMN05326640, study PRJNA326480) | marine metagenome | isolation source: seawater | place: Atlantic Ocean: North East | collected 2012 | reverse complement strand
GTTTTTCCACAAATATTATTAACTAATTCACATGATGGTAAAAATGCATTTACCTTTACTGCTGGTTTATTTAGAATGGTTTGTGAAAATGGTTTAGTTATTTCAACTAATGAATTTGAAAAAGTTTCAATTAGACATATGGGTTATGATTTTGACGAATTACAAGTTCAAATTAATGAAATGGTTGAAAGATTACCATTAACAGTAGAATCAATGAATAACATGATTGATACTAAAATGAATCAAAAATCAATTCTTAAATTTGCTAAAGATATGTTAGCAGTTAGGTTCCCAGAAGATGAGCTTAAAAGAATTACTATCAATATGGATGAGTTTATTACTCCAGTTAGACCAGAAGATAAAGGTGATGATCTATGGAGTGTATTTAATACAATTCAAGAAAAAATTATTGAAGGTGATTTTGAATATACCGTAGGTACTAAACATAGAAAAGCAAGACAAATTAAAAATTTCAAACAGGATATGGATTTGAATAGTAAAATGTTTGATATTGCTCTTGAATATGTTAAGGCATAATGAGATTATTTATTTATATAGGTTTAGTAAGTTTCCTTTGGGCATGTAGCCCAGAGGAAATTACTCCTCCTTATCCTTGCATTGATGGAGATTGTAATACTCTTTTTGAAATAGATAATTTAGTTACCCCAGAGTTATATTTAGATGATAATAATTATTGGCATATAACTCATCCAGGTTTTAACTATTTTACTATAAAAGGGGAATTGGATGAATTAGTAGAAGAATATGTTATTAATGGTGTTCCTTTAATTGAAACAGCTTATGATTCTAATTATTGGATAGCCTTTGATTCATTAACGTTCACAGTACCTACTTATTCAGTATTAAGTTGGTTTACTGATAATGAATTTAATACACCCTTACCAGTGGGTAATTACACATATACTTTAACTGATATAGTTCAATTAATATCACCTTTAAATATAGCAGGTTATACAATAAGTAAATATTTTGATTTTAATCATCCTGCTGCTGAAACTATGTTAGGTACATATAGTAAATATAATTATAATCCTAGACAGCAATTTTATTTTGGAAGAGAAATGGTTGGAGATACTGCTACAGTATTTATAAAAACTACTTTTAATAATGATTTTGGGCCTAGTGTAGAAGTAGAAAAACAATTTAATATAATATTTGAATAAAATGGATAAACAAGAAAAAGAATATAAAAAATCTGAATTAATAGCTGATTTATTAGCTACTCAAACTGTAATGGAAGAAATGTGGAGATATCATCCTGAAAATCCTGATAAAAAGGATGTAACTCAGGAATATAATGTATTAAAACAAATGTGTTCAGATATAGAAAAAGAATTATCAGACTTAGATAAATAGTACATATTTATAACTAAACGTTATTATGTACAAATATAATGCCAAATTAGATAGAGTTGTAGATGGTGATACAGTAGATGCCCTTGTAGATTTAGGATTTAATACTTGGAAAAAGGTAAGAATTAGAATGCAAGGTATGAATGCCCCGGAATCTAGAACTAGAGATTTAGAGGAAAAAGCTAAGGGGTTAGCTGCTAAAATTAGATTAGAAGAATTATTAGAAAGTAAAAGATTCCTTCTTCAATCTATGGGAGTAGGAAAATTTGGTAGATGTTTAGGAATTATTTATGTTGATGAAGTAAATGTAAATAAAACATTAATAGCAGAAGGTCATGCTACAGAATATTATGGTGGTAAAAGATGATAGATAAAAATAAAATATTTCAATTATTTGATGATAACGGAAATGAAATTCGTATTGCTAATGTTAAGCAAGTAAACGATTTCCTTTCTGGCCCCTATGCTAAAATTGGTATGTTTACTAAACTAATCCAAAATCATAAGGTATTTCATCTTAAATTAGAAAAATTTTTAAAAAAAGAACAACCTAATTATAATGTAGAAGATACTAAGGAAGCATCAGAATTTACAGTATTTAATAGAGCTTGGACTTATATCAAAAATATTGATATTGATAATGAAGACCATTTACAGGCTATCATTAATATGGAAAAAAAGGTTTTTTATACATCACTTCAAAGCGCAATACAATATTTTCAAAATGAAGAAGAATATGAAAAATGTGCTCATTTATTTAAAATCCAAAAATTAGTAAAAGAAATTTAAAAATAGCTTGGAGAAGCAAAATACTCCACGTACCTTATTATTACAGGGTTTTGGAATAAGAAGGGGATGGGAATAAAGGTAATTAGGGTTAAGGAACACCCTGTTTAATTAATAATCAAAACATGAGAAATAAAGACTTAGCATTCAGAAAATTAGAGAAAGTAGAATTTGGTTTGATTAATCTAAAACGATTAGTTAAAACTCAGGAACCAGTAAGAACATATGTTAACCAAATAGATCATTTAGTAGCCGCTATAGAAGAGGTGAAATCTATGGTTGAAAAAGAACCTATCGAATAAATGAGTTTAACAGCAGAAAATATCCAGAGTAATTGGAGAGTGTTTTTAGATAATATTAGTAGACACATCTCAGATAATAAAGATAGAAAACAAAAATTACTCAATTTCTATAAAAAATATGAGGACAGAATTATAATGATGCCTGCTGCTCATAAAAAAGAATATCATGGAGCCTTCCCAGGTGGTTATGTAGATCATGTAAATAGAGTTGTAAGAGCAGCTATAGATTTAAATGAACTATGGACTAATTTTGGAGCAGATATGACCACATATACTAAAGAAGAATTAATATTCTCAGCTATTAATCATGATCTAGGTAAAATGGGTGATTCACAATATGAAGCATATATCCCTCAAACTGACCAATGGAGAAAGGATAAATTAGGAGAGGATTATATGTTTAATAAAAAATTACCATTTGCATCTGTACCAGATAGAACCTTATTTTTATTACAACAGCACGACATTTATTACTCTTTTAATGAAATGTTAGCTATTCAAACCCATGATGGTCTTTATGATAGTGCTAATGAAAAATATTTAAAAGGGTTTATGCCTGAGCAAAGACCAAGAACTTCATTACCATATATTTTACACCAAGCTGATATGTTAGCTGCTAGAGTAGAATGGGAACAAGAATGGCTTCCAAAATTCTCTAAAAATAATGTGGAAAAGCCAAAATCTAATTATACATTGCCGTCAAAACCCAGTAGCAAATCTAAAGCATTAAATACTGTGGCCAGTTCTGGATTAAAAAATATGTTAGATAGTTTATGATTTTACAAATAATAGCAATAGTTTTAGGTATTTTGGTTGTAGTCCTTGGATTTACAACCTTTAATCTTTTACGCAAGGTTGAAAACTTAGAGGATTATGTTGTAGATTATAATACATTCATTACTAAATTAAGAGACCAAATAAAAGTATCAACTGAAAGATTAAATCAGATAGATGAAAAAGGTACATTTCAAGGAGATGATGAGATAGGTTGGTTTTTTAATGAGGTAAAAATTATTCAAAATGAACTAGATAAATTTAGTTCAGATAAATAATATGCCAGTTAGAAAACGAAGAAAAAAGAGTAAAAACTATTTTACTCAGGATACAGAGGATGCCATTGTATTATACAATAAAACTAAGGACTCCGATATACGTTCAAAGATATATGAACAAAAAATTCACTATGCTTTTTTTAAACTAACCCAAAATATAATACATACATTTAAATTTTATCATACTGATGTTGAAAATTTAGAACATTTACAACATGAAATAATTACATTTTTATTATCTAAAATACATTTATTTGATCCTACAAGAGGTGCTAAGGCTTATTCTTATTTTGGTACTATAGTAAAACGTTGGTTAATATTATATAATACTAAAAATTATAAAAATAAAATAAAAAAAGTTGATACAACTGTATTAACTAATGAAAAATCAACTTACACTTATAATATAGGTGATGAACAAGTAAAAAGTGATTTGGATAAATATATTGATATTTTTGTAGAATATACAACTAAAAATATATTAGAATTATTTCCTAAAAAAAATGATGCTCAAATTGCTGATGCTATTTTAGAACTATTTAGAAAAAGAGAAACTATAGAAGTTTTTAATAAAAAAGCATTATATATCTACATTAGAGAAATGGTAGATGTAAAAACACCTAAAATTACCAAAATAGCAGATAAATTACATGCTATATTTAAAAGCCAATATATATTTTATTTAGAAAACGGGTACGCAAATTTTAAATAGTTTTTTAACTCATATTTATAACCAAAACAATTATGGCAAAGTTAGATAACATAGTATTTAAAAAGAAAAAGTTCTCCGATATTTTGAGTGAGATTTATGATAATCAAAAAAGAAAAGAAGCTCAAATAACTGGATTAATATCAGAGCTAAAACCTCTTATTAATGATATTGGTGATGCTACTTTAATAGTTCCTCTTATTAAAGAATACATGGAAATTGGAGTTAGAAATGATGAACAACTAATTAAAATGGCTACTATAGTACAAAGAGCTCTAAATAATAGTGGTAATGATGATTCATTAGGCATTACAGAAGCGGAAAAAGAGGAATTAATGGCCGAATTAGATAAATTAAACCAAAATTTTGAAGATAATAAAAATTAATTATGGCTTTAAATTTAGGTGTAGCAGCGTTAAGTAGTAAATCTAATACACACGATCCTAGTTTACAGCAAAGTCAAATAAATGCTTTAGCTCAAAATGGCATAGCTGTAAGGGTAGTAGATATTATTTTAAATGAGGATCATCCCGAATTTAATAATTTTGGGGGTTGGAGTTCTATAGGTACAATATCATATAAACCAATTGTAGCCACAGATATTGATACTGGGACAGAATTTGAAAATTATGCTATGCCTCTTAATCCCCAATCTAGTTACTTTCCTTTAATAAATGAAATAGTCATTATTTTTAATCTACCATCGAAACAAAATTTAAAAAGTGTATCAGATTCTCCTATATTTTATTATCTATCAGTAGTTAATTTATGGAATACAGTAGAACATAATGCATACCCAGATTTATCTCAACCTAGTATTAAAAACTCTGCAACTAAAACCCCACAACAAATAGAACAAGGTTCTACAATTAAAACACCTAATACAAATACAGAAATAAAACTAAATTCTTTTGGGGGTACATTTGTAGAAAAAGGTAATATATTACCTATACTTCCATTTGCTGGAGATAATATTTTACAAGGTAGATTTGCAAATAGTATTAGGTTAGGTAATACTGCTAGAACTAGTGGGAGCTTTCAAAATAATTGGTCTAATTCAGGGGAATCTGGTAGTCCTATTACTATAATTAGAAATGGTCAGCCAGAAAATGTAACAAATGATTTTGAACCATATATAGAAAATATTAATGAAGATCCTTCATCTATATATTTAACTACAACACAACAAATACCTATTAGTTCTTCTATTAGATCTTTCCCTGCTTTAAATAATCAACCTGAAACTTTAAGTTCTTATAATAAAAGTCAAGTAATATTAAATTCAAGTAGGTTATCTTTTATATCTAGAGAAAATACTATAATAGAATCTAATGGACAAGCTACTATTAATTCTATAGATGATATAGGTTTATACTCTAAAGAGGGAAATATAAACTTATTAGGTAATTTAATAAGAATAGGAGATTTATCAGCAAACCAATCTTTAGTTTTAGGAGATGAATTTATGAGTGATTTTAAAGTATTAATGAGAAAAATAACTCAATTATGTAATTCATTATCATCTGAACCTAAATTAACTGTATCTAAAGCTACGGCTAATAGTTTAAAGATAACATCTGAAAAAATGAAAAATATAGATAACTATTTATCTAAAATAAGTAAAACTCTATAATGAATTTAGAATCTCTCCTTCCTATAGCTAACCAATTTATTTCCTCAGATGCAGGTAAAAAGGCCTTTGGTAATATAAATGTTGAAGATTCTCTACAACAAGTAACAGAAATTAGAAGAGAAATATCATCATCAGAAGCTGAGTTCTCTAGTTCATTAGATGATACAGCAAAAGATAGAACCAAAGTAGGAAATTTCATATCCAGTTCTAGAGAAAAATTAAGAAAATTATCTAAAAGAACTATTCCAAGATTTGAAACTTTTGAAACCGTAGGAAGGATATTTGATAAACAAACAAATAAACCTTTATCAGGAGTAGATGTTACACCTGGTATTTCCTTACGAGAATCCTTAAATTCGGCGGCTGATGAAGTAAAACAAATAAACCAATTTACGGGTAATGAGGAAGTAGATAAATATTTAGACCCTGATATTATAATAGATCCAAATGCTTTTGCCTATGTACCATTAAAATCAGCATTAACTGGTTCTACCGCTAATGGATGTAAAACTGATAACCAAGGCAAATTTAAAATAACTTATAAAGTTTTAGTTTTAGGTGAAATAGATAAATCTATTCTTCCTGTTGGATTAATATATCAAAAATCTGATTATGCACCTTCTTCTATTTCCCTATTAAATGGAGATAACACAGTTAAAACTAGTCTTAATACTAAAGGACTTACTAATATACCAGAAGCAGCTAAGGATTTACAAGATGATTATGAAGAAGTAATAGATAAAGCTCAAGCAGCAGTTAACTTAGCTTTTCTTTCAGGTGTAGAAAAATTATTAATATTAAGAAGTAAAAGCATTAATAAAATAGTTGATACTATAAAAACTAAATTACTACCTCTTGCTATTGGTATGTTAATTACTTTTGGTATAACTAAACTAACCCAAAAGAACCAAAAAGTTTGTCCTAGTAAAGATCAATTAAAAGATGTAATAAGAAAAAGGAATAGAACTATTAAACAATTAAACCAAATATATCAAACTATTGTTTTAAATACTGGCTTAGCAGCTGTATTTGCAATATTATCAGTTAATTTAAGAGGTATTAGACTAAGTATTGATGCATTACCTTTTCCTCAAGCCGTTGGTACGCCACCTGCTAAAGACTTTGGTGGGTTAATTTTTGCACAACCCTATTCTACAACTGCTAAATTACAAAGAATAGATGATTTATTAGAGGAATTAGAAAAAGATAATAAAAATTTAAATAAAGAAACACTAATAGCCCTTGTAATGTTAATAGCAGGTACTGCTACTGTTTTAGCTTTATTGCAAGGTATAGATGATATGGCTCAAGAATGTTCTGAAGATGTTCTTGATTTAGAAGAAATTGATAGAGAATTATTATTAATATCTAATAATACTACTGAAGAATTAGAAACACCAATAGTAGAGAATTTAAATGGCTTTACTTTTGATGTTATGACAGATAATTCCAACCCAGTAGGTACATTAAAAAGAAGATTTGCAGTGGCAAAAAATAAAAGAGGAGTTATACAATTAAAAGGAGAATCTTCATTTAGCGCCAGTGATCAGGTATTAATAGATGAATTAATTTTCTATATACAACAAAACGATTTAAAAGCATTTTAACATAATATTTATAATAAATCAACTACTATGAAATTGAAAGAACTAAAATCAATAGTAAAAACAGCTGTAAAAGAAGCAATACAGGAAGAACTAAAAGACATACTGTTAGAAGCAGTACGTTCTCCTAAGCAAGTTATACAGTCAGTTACACCAACAGAAACTATAAAATCTGAAGTACCAACTAAATCAAAACAGGAAATTAGAGAATCATATCAAAATATATTAGGTGATATGGGAGCTAAATTTACTAGTAACAATGTACCTCCTCAACCTGCTCAAGGTTTAAAAGTAACAGGAACAGTAGATACAATGTCACCTAGTGGTAAATTGCCTGAAGGAGAAGTTAGTATGGATCAGATTATGGGATTAATGAATAGTAAATAATTAGTATGGCATTTAATGTAAGACAAATATACCCTAATGACCTTAAACCTAGTAGGGCTATTGGATTTGATTTACCCATAGATGGTAATGCTGTCTTCATTCCTAATTTCCAAACAAAAGATGCTATAAAAAATAATCTAATTAATTATTTATTAACAAACCCAGGTGAAAGACCTTTAAACCCAGAGTTTGGGGCTGGTTTAAGAAACTTTATATTTAATGCTATTAACTCTGATAATTTTAAATTTTTAAAAGAAGATATTCAAACAAAAATAGCAAATAATTTTAGTAATGTTAACGTTAATGAAGTTACAGTTTCAAGAACAGATACTAATAATGAAATATTAGTAAATATTACTTATAGTATACCTAATACAGGTATTAATGATGAATTAATATTAAATTTTAATTAATGGCTTATAATAATGCAACAGGTGGCCCTAGAAGAAGGGATGTAAATTATTTAAATAAAGACTTTTCAGCATTTAGGTCTCAATTAATTAATTTTTCACAAACGTATTTTCCTAATACTTATACTGATTTTTCAAACACTTCTCCAGGAATGATGTTTATTGAACAGGCCTCTTATGTAGGTGATGTTCTTTCATTTTATTTAGATAATCAAATACAGGAAACATTTTTACAATTTGCCAGACAAAATAATAATTTATACGAATTAGCTTACATGTTTGGTTATAAACCTAAAGTTACTAGTTTAGCCAACGCTGATATAGATTATTTTCAATTAGTACCAGCTAAATTATCAGCTAGTGCTTATATACCTGATTATGATTATTCTTTATTTGTACCAGCTCAAAATATAGTATCTTCAACCCAAGGAGCTACTTTTACAATAGAAGACCCAATTGATTTTTCAGTATCAAATTCATTAGACCCTACAGTAGTAACTATAGCACAAACATCAAATGGCAATCCTAATTATTATTTATTAAAGAAAACTAGAAATGCAACATCAGGTAAAATAATTACTACTAGTGTAAGTATGGGAGCTTACCAAGAATTTCCAACTATAACTTTAAATAATGCTAATATAGCAGGTATATTAGATATAACTGATAGCAATGGTAATGTCTATTCTGAAGTAGATTATTTAGCGCAAGAATTAGTATATAAACCAATTAAAAATACAAATGTTAATGATCCTAATAATTATACTGATAGCAACGATGCTCCTTACATATTAAGAACAGAAACAACTCAATATAGGTTTGTAACTAGATTTATAAATGAATCACAACTACAAATACAATTTGGCTCAGGTAATCCTGCTGATACAGATGAAATAATAATACCTAATCCCCAAAACGTAGGTTTAGGTTTACCTTATGAAAAATCTAAATTAACTACTGCTTTTAGTCCAACTAATTTTATTTTTACTAATACTTATGGTATTGCCCCTAGTAATACTACTTTAACTATAAGATATATTCAAGGTGGAGGAGTTTCTTCTAATGTTAATGCTAATACATTAACTGTCCCAAGTTTAACTAATGTTGATTTTATAAAAAATAATGTTGATGCTACACAAGCTGATTTTATATTTAAATCATTTGCTGCTAATAACCCATCAGCGGCAGATGGAGGTATGGATGGGGATTCTATTGAAGAAATAAGACAAAATACTATTGCTAATGTTGGTTCACAGTTAAGAAATGTAACAGCAGATGATTATTTAGTAAGAGCACTCAGTATGCCTTCTAATTATGGAGTAATATCTAAAGCTTATATAGCTAAACCTGAAGTAGCTGGTTCTACTTCTACTTTAGATTTATATGTTTTATCATTTAATAACCAAAAATTACTATCATATGCATCCCAAACTTTAAAAACCAATCTAAAAACTTATTTAAATCAGTATAGAATGATAGGGGATTCTATTACTATTAAAGATGCTTACATAGTAAATATAGGGGTTGATTTTGATATAATTACTTTACCAAATTATAATAATTCTGAAGTATTAGAAAGATGTATTTTAGCATTAAAAGATTTTTTCAATATAGATAATTGGCAAATAAATCAACCTATATTACTTAAAAATATACAAGTAATATTAGATGAAATAGATGGAGTACAAACCGTACAAAATTTAGTAATTAGTAATATAACAGGAAATGCTGCAGGATATTCTTCATATTCATATGATATACCAGGAGCTACACAAAACCAGGTAATTTATCCTTCAATTGATCCTATGATATTTGAAGTAAGATACCCTAATATAGATATTAAAGGACGAATAGTAAAATTTTAACAAATGGCAGTATATAAATTATTTCCCACTTTAGACGCCTCTATATATTCAGGATACCCAGCTATGAATACTGGGTTAGATGCAATATTAGAAGTAAGCAGTGCTTACCCTTCTAACTTATCTCCATCTCCTAGAGTAGCTAGAAGTTTAGTCAAATTTCAACAATCAGAAATAGATAGTGTTATAAATAATAAAATATCAGGTTCTATATTTTCCAGTAGTTTAAAAACTTATATAGCTAAAGCACAGGGAATGAACTTAAATTCTACTATTGAAGCTTATGTAGTATCTGGTTCTTGGGAAAATGGTACTGGACAATATTTAGATGAACCCCAAACAGTAAATGGTGTGGGTTGGACATATTCTAACTTTTCAGGTTCAGTAAAATGGCCTATAGCTGGATTTGGTTTTGGAGTCACTGCATCTTTCCCTGCAGGACAAAGAGGTGGAGGTAACTGGTATACAGCATCTAATAATCCTATAGCTTTAGGTAATAAATTACAGGAATTTACCCAATCTTTTGGGACTAGGAGTGATAAAGATTTAGATATAAATGTTACCACAGCGGTAAAATTATGGAATTCAGCTTCATCTAATTTGGATTCAGGTTATATTACGGTAGAAAATAATGGATTTTTATTAAAATGGGATGATTCAATTGAATTCTCACCATCAGAATCCATTCAACCATTAATGAACTTTTATTCTGTTGATACTAACACTATTTACCCACCAGTACTAGAATTTGGTTGGGATGATAGTTCATATTCTTCTACTTTACCTTTAATAGGTACTCCTGATTTATATGTTTCATTAGATAATAATCCTGGAACATTTTATAGTCAAAGTATCAATAGGTTTAGATTAAATGTTAGACCTGATTTTCCTGCTAGAGTATTTCAAACTGCTTCTAGGTATACTACTAATTTTAGATTACATCAATCATCATCATATGCTATTAAAGATTTAGATACTAATGAGTATGTAGTAGAATTTAGTGATTTTACTAAGATTAGCTGTGATAATACTAGTAGTTATTTTGATGTTTATATGAATGGGCTACAACCAGAAAGATATTATGAAATATTAATTAAAACATTAGTAGGGGCTAACACAATAGTAAAGAATGATCAATATTATTTTAAAGTAATTAATGGATAATGGCGAACAACGAAAAAAGGTTAGATTTAGAGAAAAAAGTATATACTAAAGAAGACTACATAAAAACTATAGATGTAGAATTTTCTGAATTTGGTACTACTACTGTATCCCAGGACTTAGAAACACAGCCCACTGTACAAGATTTTTTTAACTTGTATAATGAATTATTTTATGAAATAAACCCATTAGGAGATACTAATTCACATGCTTACTTAGTTGAAACTAGTGCTGAATATATAAATCAAGATGTAGTAAACGAAGAAATAGAAGCACTTAGAGCGGAAATTACTTCTTTAAGAGAACAATTACTTGAGGCCCAAATAGCTAATGTTACTAAAGAAATAGAGGCAACAGGAGATGAAGCAAGTATTAAACAATTAGAAAATTTACAATCACAACTTAAATCAACATCTGAAGAAATAGTAGAAACAGCAGAAGAAAATCAAGCTGCTATAGCTAGTATAGATACAGGAGGAGATAGTGGTGGAACAACTGTTGCACCAGGAGGAGGAGCAAGTTATTAATATGGAAGAAAATAACGTAACAATATTACCCATTAATCCTAATAGTTTTACACTACAGGAATACAGTACTTCAGATCAGGAATTAATCCCCTCATTTGTCTTAGACACAGTATTTGATGCTAATACAGACTATATTGAACTATGTGTTTATGATTTAAATAAAAATAAAATATATCCTGGTAGTGATTCTATACCAAACCAATATAACGTTACTTATGCAGTAAGAGAAGGAGATGTATTATTAAATCCCCTACAAGATTTAAACTCACTAGGGTTAAATTTAGGTGTATATAATTCCATATACAATTTCTATAGACAAAGACTATCATCTAACAAATCAGATAGATATTATATTAAAGAAATATCATCTGATAGAACAGAATTAAAATTAGCTAGTAACCAAATAGCTAATATACCAATTATAGATTCAACAAATGAATTTATAGAATATAGAGAAAATGCTAATTATTTTGTTGACTTTGACTTAATATTTGGTAGTAATGAATATGTTATTGCAAATAATATTGAATTAGATACATCAGTTGAAGATGAAGCTATAATATTAATTAAATTATATGATCCTTTACCATCAAATTATGGTATAAAATCACAACTATATATAGCAGAAAAACTATCAGCTACCCAAGGGTATCAAATAAGTTTTAATGTAGATAATCAGATAATAGATGATACTAATCAATTAAAAGGACCTAATTTTAATATTAATGCTAATGATTTGACTGGAGAAGCCAGCCAAGTATTTAATTTAAATACATTATTATCATCTAATGTAACAAGCTCTAATAGCCAACTAAATAGTTTATTAAAAGAAAAAGAATTACAAATATCAACTGATTTTAGTAATTATAATAATTTTGTTAACTTTTCTTCTGCTTTAACAAGATTAGAAAATTTTTATTATAAAGTAGGTTTACTAGAAAAATATGATAATGATATATCTTCTTTAACACAAACAGGAGACACTATAAATACATTCGCATATAGTTCAAGTAAAGCTGTTATTGATGCTAAAAAAAGTAATATTATAGATAATTTTGATAATTATGAATATTTTTTATACTATAATAGTGGATCTAAATACTCTTATCCTAAATCAAATACAGCACCTCCTTATATACTCTATCCTACAGGAAGTACACAAACGTTAAATTGGATAGGTAGCGCCGACCCTAATAGTGCTTTTTATGGAGGGCAAGCATTATCAGCTTCTAATTTTGATAATGATAACAATAACAACTTATTTTACTCTATCCCAGATTATTTAAGAGATGATCCTGCTAATAAACAATATGAATTGTTTGTTCAAATGGTAGCTCAACATTATGATAATGTATGGATTTATGTACAAGATGTAACTAAAAAATTTGACTCTGATAATAGATTAGATTTTGGTATATCCAAAGATTTAGTTGCTGATGCTATTAGAGATTTTGGATTAAATTTATATTCAAATAATTTTAATAATGATGATTTATACTTAGCATTTCTAGGTATAACAGAATCAGGTAGTGCCTTTCCTGTAAGTAATATAACTAGTAGTTTACCAACACCTACGGGGTTTGAATACGTAAATACTAAAATTTCAGCTTCAAATGAAGTAATACCATTAGATGATGCTAATAAACGTTTATATAAACGTATATACCATAATATACCTTATTTATTAAAATCTAAAGGTACTATTCCTGGTTTAAGAGCATTAATAACTTCTTATGGAATACCAGATACTATTTTAAGGATTAATGAGTATGGAGGTAAAGATAAAGTTGACGTATCTAATTGGGATTTAAAACAAAAATATTTTAATTATGCATTTGATGTAGATGGTAATAATTTTTTAACATCTTCATTTGC
>MDSV01134768.1_pt1 | contig 13683 bp, 15 predicted proteins | sample 810851 | NCBI WGS metagenome assembly MDSV01 (sample SAMN05326640, study PRJNA326480) | marine metagenome | isolation source: seawater | place: Atlantic Ocean: North East | collected 2012 | reverse complement strand
CGCCCACACCTGTTATTAGTGTTAGATTTTTGCTTTTATTCTTAAGCTTTTCCCAACGGTACATAAAATAAAAAGCTATAACTGGAATTGATAGACCTAAAATAATATATTTTATCATTTTAAAATTTATATAATTAAGCTTTTATAGTTGTTGACATATAAAATCATTTAATATATTACTAACGATAATTAATTGTTATCAATAGTAATAGATATGAATGAATTAGTAACAGACCTAAAAGCTTTACATGAAGAAACTTTAAATAACCTTAAAAGTTCTAAGGCTAGCAATACTATCAGAGCTTATAAGTCAGATTTTAAGGACTTCGGTGTCTTCTGCGCTAAGCATGGTTTTAAATCATTGCCAACAGAACCTAAAATTATTGCTTTATATTTAACTTATTTGTCAGGAAAGGACGCTAAGATGAGTACTTTAAGACGTAGATTAGTGTCAATAAGCATGATCCATAAGCACAAAGGTCATCACTTAGACACCAAACATCCTGTTATTATAGAAAACCTCATGGGAATAAAACGTACAAAAGGCAGCATACAAAGAGGAAAAAAACCTATATTAATCAATCATTTAAAAGCAATTATTAAAGCAATACACGAAGATAAAATAGAGCTTAATAGAAAAATGAGAGATAAAACACTCTTGCTTACTGGGTTTGGCGGGGGGTTTAGAAGGACAGAGTTAATATCAATAGATTATGAGGATCTGGAATTTGTGCCTCAGGGGCTGAAAATTACTATCAGAAGATCAAAAACTGATCAATTTGGAGAAGGAATGATAAAAGGACTCCCCTACTTTACCAATAAAAATTATTGCCCAGTATCTTGCATGAAAGAATGGTTACAATTATCAAAGATAAAAAAAGGTCCGATTTTTAGAAAATTTATAAAAGGTGGGAATCTAACTTCACATAGACTGACCGATCAGTCAGTAGTTTTGATTATAAAAAAATATTTAAGCATTGCTGGAATTGACAACAAAAACTACTCAGGACACAGTTTGAGATCAGGTTTCGCAACAGTATCTGCAGAGTCTGGTGCAGATGAAAGAAGTATAATGGCTATGACAGGTCACAAAACAACTCAAATGGTTAGAAGATATATTAAAGAAGCAAATTTATTTAAAAATAACGCTCTTAATAAAGTTAAACTATAGTCCAAGAAACAGGCCAAAAATCCTTATTATTTAAATTAAAATTACTAAAATGATTAACAGATGGTCTTATAATTAAACTATTTTTTGAGCAACCCAACCAAGCACCCCACCAATTAAAGGATGAAGGTATAACAATATGATGTTTTGATTGGGACATTAAATAAAGATCTAAGTCAATCTTATTTGTAGAAACGAATGTATAAAGATTGTTGGGAAAAAAATTATCAAGATTATGATAATCATTTGACCATAAGAAAAATTTTGGATTGTCAACTTTAGATTTAATTATTTCAACTGCTTTATGAATAAAATTTATTTGATCTTTAGTAAAAATATTTGAGTTTTTTTCATCCTCATTCGTTATAGCTCTTTTTCTTTCGGAAAAACGATTCTGTCTAACACATATTGAAACTGACTCTGAATTTTTAATCTCTTTTAAAAAACTATTATTTTCAAAATTATTTAAGTATTTAAATTTAAACTCTTTTTTAATATCGCTACTAAACGTGCTAAAATATTTTTCAGTTTCAAAATGTCCTTCAACAAACAAAAGATCATTATAGTTGCCATTAACTAGGTTGTTGTCAAAAGATGTAAATTTATTATTATCTCTATGTTCAGTGTAAAAGCGTTTTTTATTTTGAAGTTTATCTAAATATTTTAGGGTTTTTCTCTTAAAATACCCAACAGAACCCAAAAACTTAAGATTAGATGGCGCTTGTTGTGCACTAATGCTTAATTTATCTAAATCAAATTTATGAATATTTTTTCTGCCAGAATATGCTGTTTCATCGTCAATAAATAACTGTCTATTCAACCTTTTGGACATTGCAAAAGCCGATGCATACATAAACATTTGATTTCCCAAGTTATTGGATAGTCGAATTACAAGTTTTTTTGTCATTTTTTTAATGAAAATTTAATCTTATTTATAGTTTTGTTTATATTTTTATTTGGAATTATAAAATCATAACCGACATAAGTAGGTTTAAATTCATAAAAAGAATTTCTGTAATTCCTATAATCATCCCAGTTTTTAATATTACAATGAAACAAATCTAAAACTTTTTGTTGATTTATTGAGGCAATATTTGTCATCATACCATGAAAAGCGATTACTTTTTTTGAGTTTCTTATAACATTGTATAAATCTTCACCATCTATATTGTCAAAAAAAAGCACATTATTTGAGTTATTGATGAATTTAGAAGTTTTAAAATCGTAAGAATTAAAATTATCCTTAAAAATTTCGGTATTCCTATCTAATTCAATATCTTTTGTTATAACTACGGAACTTGAATATTTGAGTATCTCACCACAAAGCAATTTAATTTCTTCGATCCCCCAACCTAACTCATCAAGTATTTTTCGTTTTGCATGAAAATAAATATATTCTTTTGGCAAATTTTCTTTTAGTTTTTGACTAAAATTAGTTTTAATTGTTGTTATATTATTGATTTCATTTTTGTTCTTAGTCAGTTGATTCTGAATTTCAGCAGTTGATTTTCTTTTAAATATTGCTGATCTATCATTTATAACATATTTAAATAGAAATTTTCTTAAAAATGTTGAGGGTCTTTTATAACCCTTAACATTATCTACACATAAAGCATAAAACTTTGTTCTGAAAAAAAATAATGGAAGATAATAATAAAATTTTTTTGGTGATAATATATAAATTTTATCAACTCTATTAGTCAGAAGAAATAAGAACAAGTTTAATTTCTCTAAAACTGTTAAATTATAATTGATTACTTTTGTGTTAATTTTGAAATTTTTAAATAAAAAATCAAATTTCTTGCTTAATTTTGATATAAATATTGTAATTTTATTGACCTCATTATCATTAATAATATTAGAAATACCCTTCAAACTGTGGACTAGATCACCTACTGCATCGTTCTTAAGAATTACTACGTGTTTTGTTGACATATTTATTTTTAATTATATTTCTTAATATTCTGTTTTTTTTAAAAAAATATTCATATTTTAAAGCTAATTTTTTTTGACTAAATTTTTTTTTATAAATTAGTTTCCATTGTCTTCCTTTTGTACTTTTAGCTCCTTTATTAGTATTATGTTTAAAAACTCTTTGTTTTAAATTATTTGTATAACCAACGTAAGTTTTAAATTTTTGTTTTTTTTTACTTATAATTAAGTATACGTAAAACAATTTATTTCACTCTAAACATAATCTGATTTTTTTTTAATAAAACCTACAAATTCCTTATTTATGTGATTTATGCATATTCTAAAGCCGACATAAATTAAAGAAAATCTAAACCCAATTACATCTTTAAATGCATTTCTAAAAAAACCCTTTAAGTGTCTAATAGATCTTTGAATAAATCTCATAAAAGTTGGTTTTTTTAAACCAGCACCAAAAATATAACCCCTTCTTGATGCATCTGCCAATGATTTTAAACTATCATTTCTTAAATGATAACATTTTGCTTTTGAGCTATAACTTATTTTAAAGTTTTCACTCAATAGTTTTTGACAAAAATTAGAATCCTCTCCATTAGTTTTATACTGAACTTCATATCCTCCAACTTTTTTCCATGCCTTCTTCGATAAAAGTGTATTTGATCCTGAAAGAGGTTTGCCCAGATCTTGAATATCTTGATCTCCATAAGAATTCTGTGTTGCATGAACATGTCTCCACATATTATATATATTTTCATTTTTTAATTTTTCTATTAATTTGCAGCCAGACATTGAACTACTAAATTTATTTATTGTTTCATTTAAATCTTTTAACCAAGTTTTAGAGACTTCTACATCTGAGTCTATTGAGGCTATGAAGTCATTTGAGCCCTTGTCCATCCCAACGTTTCTACAATATGCCAAACCTTCATTCTTACTATTAGTAATTATTATGATATGTTCCCTGTATTTATTTAATATTTTTAAAGTATTATCAGTAGATCCATCGTTAATTACAATTATTTCATTTGGCCCAGGATCTAAATTTAATGCGCTTTTTAAAACACTTTCAATTGTACTTTCACCGTTGTATACAGGTATATAAAGAGAAATATCTAATTTCATAAACGAATTTTAAGATGATACAATATATTTCAAAACCATTTAAGTGGTTTTTTAAATTAGAAGCAGCCTCAGGTCTAGTACTTCTATTTGCAGCTATAATTGCATTAATAATAAGCAATTCAGATTTAAGTAATGCCTATTTTGACATTCTTAACTCTTACTTAAAATTAGGCATTGGCATATTTAGTTTAAAATTAAGTGTGCTTCACTGGATTAATGATGTTTTGATGGCAATATTCTTTTTTTTGGTTTCACTAGAAATTAAAAGAGAATTTATTCAAGGGGAATTGTCGAATCCAAAACAAGCTTTACTTCCAATAATAGCAGCTGTAGGAGGCATGGTCGTTCCCGCATTAATTTACATAGCCATAAATTTTAGAGATCCGGTCACTCTTAACGGATGGGCAATTCCATCAGCAACTGACATAGCTTTTTCTTTAGGTGTTTTATCATTATTGGGAAAAAGAGTACCTTTGTCATTAAAAGTTTTTTTAACCGCTTTGGCAATAATTGATGATCTTGGTGCAATAGTAATAATTGCATTTTTTTATTCCGGTGAAGTCCAATACTTTTATTTACTGTTAATGTTTGGTTGTTTGATAATTTTGTTAATAATGAACAAATTTAATGTTAGAAATTTTATTCCATATTTAATAGTTGGAATATTTCTTTGGGAATTCACTCACGTTTCAGGAATACACGCTACTATTGCTGGGGTACTTTTAGCCCTAACAATACCTCACAAAAGCAGTGAAAAAAAACACAAAGGTTCTCTTTTATTAAAACTAGAGCATTCAATTTCTCCTTATGTCGCGTTTGGAATAATGCCAATTTTTGCTTTTGCTAATGCAGGAGTTTCTCTTGAAGGTGTTACTTTAGCGAGTTTAATGAATCCAGTTCCTCTAGGAATATTGTGTGGTTTATTTTTTGGAAAACAAATTGGTGTATTTGTTTTTTCATATATATCCATAAAGTTTAACTTTGCTGAGATGCCTAATAACTCAGATTGGTTAAAACTTTATGGTGTTGGAATTTTGACTGGAATTGGTTTTACTATGAGCTTATTTGTTGGAAATTTAGCTTTTGCAGACGCAACGACGCATACTGATGGAGTTAAAATAGGTGTGCTAATTGGTTCATTGCTATCAACAATATTCGGTTATACTTTAATATTTTTTGGATCAAAAAAGTAATGAAAAAAACTTTTATATTATTAATTATGATAAGTTTATTTGTGATAAAAAATTCAAACGCAAATATAAAAGCTGCATACGATTATTCTTTTAAAGATTTGGACGGACAAGAAATAAAGCTATCAGAATTTAAAGAAAAAGTTGTTGTGGTAACGAATGTAGCCAGCAAATGTGGTTTCACTTCTCAATACGAAGATTTACAAACAATATGGGAAAAATATGAAAGTAAAGGCTTAATAGTTATCGGCGTGCCATCAAATAGTTTCAATCAAGAATTAGAAACAAATAAAGAAGTAAAAAATTTCTGTGAAGCTAAATTTGGTATTAGTTTTCCAATGACACAAAAGGAAATTGTCAGAGGTGAAAATGCCCACCCATTTTATAAATGGGCAAAAGAAAGCTATGGAACTGGGTCTATTCCTAAATGGAATTTTCATAAAATAATTATAGATAAAAAAGGAAAAGTTTTTGATACTTTTGCGTCAATGACTAACCCAACATCTAAGAAATTTATCAAATCAATAGAAGAAGCACTTAGTCAATAAACTAAACATTTAACGTAATACCATCATAAGCAGGCATAATATTGCTTGGGAGATTTTTTTTTAAAAAACTATAATCCAGGTCTGTATGTAAATTAGTAAGAATCGTTTTTTTAGGATTTAACAGTTTGCTAATCCTAATAGCTTGATCTAAATTAAAATGTGATGGATGTGCGTTAATTTTTAAACAATCAATTACTAAATATTTTAAATTCCGAAGATCCTTATAATTTTTTTTGTCTATACCGTTACAATCACTTAAATATGCAATTTTTTCAAATACATAAGCAGACGCCTTTATATAACCATGTTTAATTAAAAAAGATTTAAATTTTATTTGAGTACTTTTTTTTTTCAGTGTAAAGTTGTTTCTTAAAACATTCCCCTTGATTATTGGTATGTAACCACCACCACCATAAAAACAGTAATCATATTTATTTTTGATCAGTTTCAAACATCTTCTATCTGCATAAATATTTATTGGCTTTTTATTATTCCAAAAAAAAGGTCTCAATTCAAATATACCACTAGTTTGGTCGGCATGCTCATGGGTATACAAAACACTGTCGATATTTTTAATTTTATTATCTAATATTTGTTTTTTTATATCTGGAGATGTATCAATTAATATTGATAAATCGCCTTTTTGGATGTGTGCTGAGCACCTTGTTCGAATATTCAACTTGTTTTTTTTATTTAATTTGCCCCAATTGTTAGTGATCCAAGGTGATCCAAGAGAACTTCCACATCCAAGGATAGTAAATTTTGTCATCAGATATTAATTTTAAAAAGATTTTTAAAGTTTTCGGTTGTAAACTTTTCAACATCATCTTGTGATGTTTCTTTTAATAAAGAAATAAATTTGACTGTATGAATGATATTGCATGGTTCGTTTACTTTGCCCCTTAAAGGTTCAGGAGATAAATATGGAGAATCAGTTTCTACTAATATTTTGTTATTTGGTATAGATTTAAATGTACTTGCTAAATCATTGCTTTTTTTAAAAGTAATAACGCCACTTGCAGAAAAATAACAATCTATATCTAATAAATTATGAGCAAAATTTTTGCTACCAGTAAAACAGTGCATTAGAACATCAAAATTTTTGTTCTTTTTTTCTGATGTTAAAATTTCCAAAGTTTCTTGTTCCGCGTTTCTGGAATGAACAATTAAAGGTTTTGAAGTTTCTTGACATGATTGAATATGTTTTATGAAAAGTGATTTTTGTATATCTTTATCGGAATAATTATAATAAAAGTCTAATCCACTCTCACCCACTCCAATAATCTTACAATGTTTTAAAATTTGTTCTTTAATTTTCTCAGTCGTTAAATCAATATATTTATTTGTTTCATGTGGATGTATACCGTAAGTGCCATAAACATTCTCAAATCTATTTAGAATATCTATTATTTTTACAAAACTTAAATTATTAGTACAAATTGTGAGCATATATTTAACGTTAGATTTGATAGCACTGTTTATTATATCTTTTATTCTTGGTTGTAGATTTTCGTTATCAAGATGGCAATGTGAATCAATTATCATTTTCAATTTTTTTAAATAATATATCAGTTTTTTTTAGAACAGTTCCCGGTTTTAATATATTTGTGTTTTTTAAAGAATCTATTTTAATATCAGATTTCTCTACAGATAATGAAGACAAAACTTTTTCTGTAGCTATAGGTATAATTGGATTCAATAGTACACTTATAGATCTAATTTGATTTAAAATTATGTATAAAATTGTGTTCATTCTATTGGTGTTTTTTTCCTTTAATGACCATGGCTTTTGATCATTAAAATATTTATTTGCATTAAACGAAATATCTATAACTTTTTTAAGATATTGGTTTAATTCTTGATTATCCATTAAGTCTCTTAGTTCAGATAATGAGTTAATGATTTGGTTATTTAATTTCTCATCATCTTCTTCAATTTTGTTTAATGGAGGAATCTTTGAGTCACAATTTTTATTAATAAAAGCAAATACTCTTTGGCAAAGATTGCCGTAATTATTAGCTAAATCATTATTTATACAATTTGTTAAATTTTTAAGAGATATATTGCCATCATTACCTAATGATACTTCTTTAGATAAATAATATCTTAACTGATCAACCCCAAAATTATTTATTATCTCAATTGGATCTAAAATATTTCCAAGTGATTTTGACATTTTTTTATCATCAGATAATATCCAACCATGCCCATACACTCTTTCAGGCAAAGGTATCTTAGCTGCCATGAGGAAAGCGGGCCAGTATATTGCATGGAATCTAAGAATATCTTTACCAATAATATGAATACTTGCAGGCCAAAATTTTTTATATTTTGAATCCAATATATTAGGATAATTTAATGCACTTAAATAATTTGTTAATGCATCAAGCCAAACATATATTAGATGTTTTGAGTTTGTAGGAACGGGGATTCCCCAGCTAAATGAAGTACGGCTAACAGACAAATCTTTTAGTCCTTTTTTAACAAATTTTATTACTTCATTTCTCCTTGATATTGGCAAAATAAATTTAGGATTTTCATTATAAAACTTTAATAGTTTTTCTTGCCATGACGACAATTTAAAAAAATAGGACTCTTCCTCTACCCATTCAACTTTTGATCCTGATATTGTAGAAATTTTGATATTATTTTTTGTTTCGATTTCGTCATCATCATAATAAGCTTCATCGGACACAGAATACCAGCCTTTGTATTTAGATAAATAAATATCATTTGACTTTTCTAGTTTAGCCCAAATATCTGATACTGATTTGAAATGTCTTTTTTCCGTAGTTCTAATAAAATCATCATTAGATAGATTGAGAATTTTAGTTAAGTCATTAAATTTGGATGATAATTCATCACAAAAAAGTTTGATTTCTTTTGAGTTTTTTTCGGCCTCTCTTTGCATTTTTAACCCATGTTCATCTGTACCGGTTAAAAAAAATACATTGAAATCGTCAATTCTTTTAAATCTCGCAAAAATATCTGCAATAATACTTGAGTATGCATGACCCATATGAGGCTTGCCAGATGGATAATATATAGGCGTTGTTATATAAAAATTTTTATTTGACATATTTAATTAATTGAATTTCTAACAAAATTTAAAACTGTGCTGTTTGTAAGATTAAATTTTTTGTAATTATATAATATTTTAAAAATATCATTTTTAGTTTTTAATAAAGAGATAAAATTTTGTTTATTAAAAGAACTTGTTTCCCAAAATTTTGTTTCTAAAAAGAATTTAATAAAATCAATATAAATATCTTGTTTATCTTTTTTATATTTTTCAAGAAGTATTGATGTAGCATCATAAAAAGGTGTGTCTGGGCTAATATTTATCTTAGATAAAATATTATGATATTTGATAAGCATGCCTGGTGTTGTTAGGTTAGAATAATTACGCATAAAAAGATTATCTATCCCATTACATTTTAATAATTGACTTAGTATAGAATTTTTCTGATGTAAATTTAAAAAAATTTTAGTTTCAATTGATCGAGATTTAAGTGTTTCGATTAATTTATTTCTTTTATTATTTATTAAAATGAAGTAATTGTTATTACTTGGCTCTTCAATCATTTTTAAAAGTGAATTGACAGCATTATTATTTAAAAATTCAACATCATCAAATATAATAAATCTTGGACTGCTATCAAGTGTAGAATTATAGAGAACTTTTTTAATTTCTCTCACATTTTCAATAGACAATTTGTTTTTATCTTCGTTTGGAAAATAAAAAAAATTTTGAAAAGTGTTAGATTTAATTTTATTTAATATTAAATTGTCTTTATCGATTGTTTTATTATTTAAGTTATAATGTTTTTTTTGTATTTTTGAAAAAAAATATATAATTAAATGAAAAATTAAGGTGAATTTACCAATACCCTTCTCACCTGAAATTAAATTTACTTTAGGAAATTGTCCATTTTCATACAATTTAGTTAAATTATAGAATGTGTCGTCATGTCCAAAGAGTTGTAATGATACATTTGTTAACTGTGTACTTTTATCAGAAGTCATTTTAATTTAATTTTTTTAGTACAATATTTAAAATATTTTTTTCAATTTCAATTGAGTCTTTTGAATTATCTAAAATACAGTATTTTTTTTTATTTTTATTAGCTATTCTTATAAAAGCATTTTGAGCTTTTATATAAAATGCTTTTGGAAACTTATCATAACGGTTTTTTATTTTTCTTTTCTTCATTCTTTTCATTGCTGTATTTATATTTACTTTAAGAACAAATGTTAAATTTGGCTTATTGTTTCCTAAAATTTCATGGTGGATATTCTCTATAAAATTGGGATTAACAATTTTGCCAGATACTTGATATGCCGTGGTAGAGTCTATAAACCTATCGCAAATAACAATTTTTTTTTTTTTAAGAGCGGGTTCAATTTTTTTTTTTAAATGCTCGTTTCTTGCAGCCAAATAAAGTAATGTATCTGTGTATTTATCAAATTGTTCGTTGTTTTTTTTTCCAAAATAATCTTTTAAAATAACTTTTCTTATTCGTTCTGCTCCTGGTGTCCCTCCGGGTTCTCTAGTTTTAACTAAATTAAAACCCCTTTTTTTTAAATTATTATATAATTTTTTACTTAGATAAGATTTGCCTGAACCTTCTATTCCTTCAAAAACAATAAATAAAGACTTATTTTTATACATCTCCCCAAATCATATAGTTGAATGACATAAATAAACTTTTAATGAAATTCACTTTTTTAACATCTTCAGACGCGTAGACTGGCACTATAACATTTTCAACATCACTCGTTTTGACAATTATTTCACCAATTTGATCGTTCTTTTTAATAGGGGCTTTAATTGGCCCGTCATATTTAATTGAAACTTTAAAATTTCTTATATCTTTTTTATTAAGTGTAATAAATACGTCTTCTTTGGTTTTTCCTTTGACTGTTTCTTTTTTTCCAAGCCACGTTTTAAATTCAAAATTTGGTTTTTCCTTTTCTGATATTTCAAAAGTATTAGTATTTCTCAAACCCCATGAAATTAATTTCATAGATTCACTAGATCTAGATTGTTTAGTTAAAAAACCACTTCCAACAGCAATTAATCTTCTTTTTTCACCAATTACACTGCTGGCTAAAGAATATTTCTCTACTGCTAAGTATCCTGTTTTAATCCCGTCCGACCCAATATTTTTATATAAAAGTGGATTTCGATTTCCCTGTTTAATTGGATCACCTCCTGTTCTATCCCATGTAAATTCTTTTTCAGCAAAAAATTCGTAATATTTAGGAAAATTTTTAATTAAATATTTTGACATAATAGCTATGTCTCTTACTGTTGAATAATTATCTGGGTCATTAATTCCTGATGCATTAGTAAAATTAGAATTAGTCAATCCAATTTCTAAAGCTTTTTCATTCATCATTTCAGCAAAATTTTGTTCGGTTCCGGCTATGCCTTCTGCCAAAGCAACACAGGCGTCATTACCTGACACAACAATTACGCCCCTTAGTAAGTCCTCCACAGATACTTTATCATTTAGCATTATAAACATCGATGAATATCCGCTTGCCGACATTCTCCAAGCATTTTCAGAAATTAAAAATTCATCATCTAAATTAATTCGACCTTGCTTTAATAAGTCGAATACAACTATAGACGTCATAATTTTAGTCATAGAGGCTGGATATATACTCATATCAGCTTCGTTCTCATATAATATTTTTCCAGAATTATAATCCATTAATATTGAGGTTTTTGCCTGAATATTAGGCGCAGCAGTCAAATGAGTGGTAATAAAAATTGCTAAAGATATAAATAAAATAGTTTTTTTAATCATGTTGTTTTATTTCAAGATCGTCAAATCCATACTTGTTTAACCCAAAGTAAAGATTTTTTAAAGCACTAATTGATGTATATGCTTTAGTGGAAAGCATAAATTTATTTTTTCCTAGTTTTTTAACTAAAAGCGTACCATTGCCAACATACCCTCTTTCCAAAATCTCTCTTAACTCATTAGTAGACTGTTCAGAATAAAAAACTCCAACAATAATTGAAAATTTTTTGTTCTTTTTAGTAAATTCTTTTTTAACAATTGAAATATTGTCAATTTTAACTTTTGTTACAGGGGCTTTATTATCAACTTTTTTTTCCTCTGAATGAGTAGTTGCAACTTTAGCTATAAATGATTTATTTTTTTTTCTTTCAGTTACATCAACAAAAGGCATATCATCATTTAGATCAAGCTTATCTGCAACTTTTTGTGATATTATAATTTTGTAAAATAATGAATAATTAATTTTTTTTGAAACTTTAAGCTCAATCGATTTCATATTATTGGGATTAGTAATAGTGATAATTGAGTTTTTTTTTAAAATATTATGACCAATTTCATATTGGTCATTATTTATCTTTTTGTAAAACTTTTCATTTTTATGTAATTCATCGTTATAAATTAAAGCAAAACCAGTAGATTTATATGGAACATAATTAGATTTACTTTTCTGTATATTCGATTTGTTACATGAAATTATAAAAATAAATATTAAAACTAAAAATTTATATTTCATTTGAAAATTTATTTTTTAAAGTACAAACAGCTAATGCAAATCTTAAAGATCTATTCCACTTTAAAACTTTCTCGTAATTATTAAAAACTAAATACGCTGGGGTTAAATCTTTAGACCCAGGTATTATATCCTTGTCAGGTGTTACTATCGCTGAAATAAGATTGTCATCAAGATTATACTGATCTGGTTGTTTCAGATATTTTTTGAAATATTTAGTTTTTCTTTTATTAATAATTTTTTTTGCAGAACTATTTAAATATTTAACTGGAATATTTGACTTAAGATCAACCTTATAAAAACAAGGCTGGTCTCTTTTCCATCCTATTTTTTTCATGTAATTTGCAGCAGAAGCAAATGAGTCATCAATTTTTTTTAATTCAATATCCTTATTGCCATTATAGTCTATTGCATAATTTTTTATAGTTGTAGGCATAAATTGGAAATTTCCAAAAGCTCCGGCCCAAGACCCATAAAGAATATCTTTATCAATAATCTTTTCGTCTACTAATTTTAACAATGTTAATAGTTCGTTTGTAAAAAAAGCACTCCTTCTTTTATCGTAACTAAGTGTTGCTAATGATGAAATTATATCCATTTTACCCAGATACTTACCATAATTAGTTTCGATACCCATTAAAGCTAATAATAATTCCTTTTCAACTGAGAATTTTTTTTCAATTTCTTTAATTAACAATTGCTGCTCTTTATATAGAGACAACCCTTTTAAAACTTTATTTTTATTTGCTCTTTTATTAATATAAGTGAATGTGTCTTCATAAAATTCTGGTTGGTATCTATCATATTCAATGACTTTGGATAAAAATTTTACATCATTCATAACTAAATTTACAGTTTGTTTAGATATGCCGCTATTTATTGCAACTAATTTAAAATCATTTAACCAGCTTTTGAAATTTTCCTGGGTGTAACCATTAGAATATAAAATATTAAATATAAAAATTAGAAATACAGATATCTTTTTCATTTTAAGCTTATATTCCAATATTTTTTTACATTCTATAAAATTATTGATTGGTGAATTTCTTGAATCTTTAAGATATAAAGCGTATTAAGAACTAATCAATGGAGAGGTGGCTGAGCGGTTGAAAGCACTAGTCTTGAAAACTAGCAATGGGGCAACTCATTCGTGGGTTCGAATCCCACCCTCTCCGCCATT
>MDSV01207464.1_pt1 | contig 13684 bp, 10 predicted proteins | sample 810851 | NCBI WGS metagenome assembly MDSV01 (sample SAMN05326640, study PRJNA326480) | marine metagenome | isolation source: seawater | place: Atlantic Ocean: North East | collected 2012 | reverse complement strand
GAATTATCATCAAGACGCGGATGGTTCACTAAGATGAGATTAAGAAAAGTTATTAGAAGAGAATTAAAACCTGAAGATTATAAAGAATATGGCTGGAAGTTAGTTAATGCCATATTAGATAAAGGAGAGTCTGTCACGGATGATGAAGTATCAACCCTACTGGAGATAGCTAATGTTTAGTTTAATGATATGGTGTGTATATGGTATTTTTGTAGGATCTATTGCTAAATCAATAGTACCCGGTGAAGAAAATTTCGGCTTCTTTAAAACAATAGCTTTAGGAGTAGCTGGATCATATATGGGCGGTGCTGTACTCTATCTTCTAGGTTCTTATAATACAGTAGAACCTTCAGGAATTTTTATGGGTGTTGCAGGATCGGCTCTAGCCATAGTACTATACAATAAATTAATGGATGCAAAATAAAGCAGCAGTTATTCTCTGGTTATATCATACAGATTTAGCGGATGAATTTGTAGAATTATTAAAACCACATAAAGAATATATAGATATTTTTTTAGGCTTATGTAGAGATCATGATAATGATTATGCAGAGTCTCTCTTTAAAGATGCCTTTGGTAAAGGTGTCAATATAGACCACTTTAATAATGGTGGCACAGATATTTTACCCACCCTCAATCTACTAGAAAAATGCATTAATTATTCTGTATTCTTTAAGTTGCACACCAAAAAGAATTATTGGGGTAATAATAAACAGGTTAATTGGCGCGTGCTTTTAACCAATGATTTGATGTATAGAGATAATTTTAGTCATTGTATAGCCTCATTACAACGAAAGGATATAGGAATAGTTGGTAGTAAAAGTTTTATTATGAGAGATAATGAACACACTAATCACCAACAGATATTAGAATTATGTTCTTTACTTGATATAAATTATAAAAAATTAAGAATTAAAAGTTTTGTTGGGGGTAACGTCTTTGCTGCTAAAACCGAATTGTTTAAACGCTTTCTAGGCAATAATAAACTTAAAGATTTACTATCTAAAGAAATTGGATTAATTAAAGATGACGGAGGAGGCACATACGTTCACAGCATGGAAAGAATTTTTGGATATATGGCGGAATATAACAATAAAAACATTTTAGGAGTACCTAAACCTAATTGGATAATATTAAACCCTAACATTAAAAGACATAGACTGCATCTAATAAAACTATATAATAATAGTTGTTATATACAAGAAAATCCAAATGTCTATGGAGACATAATACATGAGGATGCAACAGATATAACAATTGATTGGCTTAATACTAAATCAGATCCCCAAATATATAATAAACATACCAAATATTTAGTTAATACAAATGTTAAGTCCACAAGAACTATATAAACAATACTCACTCAATCCTTGCACCAGTAATTTAGAGTCTCCTTACTCTCACATAGATGCGAGCGAAGTATTCAATCAAATATCAGCCAATGAAATGGGTGCTGGTACTCCTATGAATTTCCATAGGATAGTCCAATTCTTAAAACACGTAAAGTATCCGTGTGTATATGATGCTCCTGGATATGATAACATTAAAGATACAGGCAAAGGAGCTTTAGCATTAACCTATAAATTTTTACAAAATCTTGATGGAGAAGCATACTTAGAAAGACAACCAACAGTCAGAGCAGGCACAGCACATTCTGTAAGAAATGCTTGTGATCTTTCTAGGGCATGTATGTTACATGTTAAAAAAGATGTTGTACAATCAGACGGAACTACAATAGAAAAAGACACCACAGATTCGTGGACCCATCGTATGGCAACAGAATATATTGAACACTTTGCTCACAATTCATTACCAGACTGCTTAATGATGTGCGGTCCAGATTTAGTTGATGATATTATAGCTGAATTATATCGAGCTCCCGGTGTTAAGGTAGCTGCTGGAGAACAAAGCGGCGCATTAGGAGGATATAATGGAGCAGCATCCGATGATCCAGATGGAGTACTAATTGATAAGGCTGTTAATTTTTTACCCGGTATGACATGTTTACCAAACAGTCCTAAAGGTGCTGCCAGTGCTCGACATAGTTGTGCTACCTATTTAAATGATGACGGAGGTCCTTATTGCGATAGTTGTGGTGTTTGTCCAGAAGATCCGGTAACTGGGGCAATAATGGATCCCGGCCATCCATGTTGTAATGACGGTAGTATCTATTATCGTAATGAATGTTGTGGAGGAGGGCATACTAACAGACTAAATTTTTCTTATTGGGTTCCTAGTGATGATGGTAGTTTTGATGGGACTATCAATGGCGGTCGAATAGATGAAATATTAAAACATGTAGGTATATTAGAAAGAAAGTCTTACTTAGGCTATGCTAATTTTAGTAGTCAATGTTCAGGTAAAGAGCCACCAATTATTTTAAAGGATATGTTCCTTGAACGTTTTCAGAAAAGTAATGGTTGGAATTATGAAAAAAATATAACAAAAACTGTTGATTCTCAGTATGATGATATTCAAATAGCTAGGGCTAGAACTATTTCATTAATTTTAGATGCTTCGGCAGGACGTTATGGTACCACAAGTACCAATACAACCAATATGTTAGGTACTGTTAAAGACTTATTATATAATGGATATGGAGTTTTATTATTAAGTAATGTAGGTTTTCCTAATGCTAGAGATTCTACAGGAATTGTTTATCCTGATAGAATCTTTTATCAAACCTATAACATTATTGGTTATGATGATACTAAAACAAGTGACGGTCAAACCCTTTATGTATTACACTGTCCTTTTGGGGATTGGATTAGCGGAGGACATCCTAGTTGGGGAGAATTACCTCCTGGATGTTTTGTGGTAACAGAAGATAGACTTAAATGTATGATAGATTATTATCCTGGTGCAGATTTTTACGGATGCAGAAAGCTACCTTGTCCAGATGGTCCACCAGATTATTGCAATAATTACACAGCTGCTGAAATAGAAGAACTAAACGGTTGTGGAGGAGGATATGAAAATCGTTGTGACCCATACTATTGCACTAAGATACAACAAGCTCATGGATTATTGTTTGCTGTTTCTTTAAGTGAAGGATTTCCTAGACAAAAACTTGATCACGATCAATTTTATCCTATTACATTACTAAAAGAACTCATCTCTGAATCCGATAAGCGGAGTAGCTGATGGCTAAAAAAACCATACCTGAAAACTATAAAGCTACGTGCTTACCAACATTTTTAACTCCTCCCTTACATCAGTCAATAGACGAAGAGGGGAACTTCGTATATACTGAATCGTCAATAAAAAAGGGCTTACAGTTAAGAAATACTGAAGTAATAGAGACTTGGCAAGCCACTTTTGACTATATAATTGTACCAGACCAGAGTCTTTATTGTAATAAAGATACATCTATAGGTCCTATTCATTTAAGTCTTTGGGAAGTTTTATTAGCATATGCTGAAGCCGATGAAGAACTTGATGAAGCGAATAGAATAGGAGGAATAAAACTTTCAAACGAGAGAGGAACTGTTGCTGTAGTAATTAATTTTCAAACACTTACATATGAAGCAGTTATGCAATTACACCAAAAAGATTTTGGTTATGTGTCTACTGGCATGGAGTCTCCTTTTATAACTTCAAATCATCGATGTAAAGCAGAAGCGGTAGGAGATGAAATCATACCAGAATGTCCAAGAATATCACCTCTGGTTACAATAGGTACTATAGAATCTAAAATCATTCAGATCCTATTGAGCCACATAGAACCAGAAGCCGTGAAAGATAATTTGTTTACTAGTATAGATGATAGCATTATAGATCAAGCTATTATAGATTCTAAAGAATTACTAACTATTCAAAAGAGTCAAATAACAAATTCAACGATTATTGCTAGAAATTTACAGATGCATAATTTTTCTCTAGGATCTGGTATAGAATTCGATTCACAAGGATTGTTTTATATAAGTGGAGTTAGAAGATTTTTTGTAGAAGAAGAAGCATCGACAAGTGCCGGAGATGATGAGGCAGATCTATCATTAACATATGCCATAGATAATTCCCCACAACTTCCTACAATAAATGATATGGCTGGTCTTGTAGATTCTGTAATTACACAAGGGCCTTCGGGTGTTGGTGTTATATATAATTCTGTTATATCGGGGGTAGAAATACACTCATCAGAATTCTACTGTAGTGGCAATAGTAGATTCGAAGATTCTACCATCTTTTTAGGAAACAAAGAAAATCAAAATGCGTCAGGAATATCAGAACAAATGAAAGTTTATGCTAGTCCATTTCAATTTGACGCTCCTGACATACCTATACAGCGCATCAATAATAGATCAATAGACGGACGCTTAATGGGCGGTGGTCCAGCCAGGGACTTTTTTCACACAGCGAATATGGGGTATAAAGCAGTTTCAGGCTATGGCATGGGTGATAGGTATTTCTGCGAGGCATTCGAATGTCCAGAAATGTTCGTAGATCCAGAAAATCAAAACGTTTCTTTAGCAGGATCTGACGTTATAAACTACGATATGTGTGTGAATCCGTTGACTCTCTCAGGATGTGCTGAATATAAACGAGTGTTTGGAATAAATCCGTTTAGGGATGCAGCCGCTAAGCTAATAGGATCATCTATAGTTACAGTAGAGTATGAACCTAACCCTACGCCTTTCAACAAATACAACATGAGTCCTACTGCAGAGACAGCCAAGAAACCTATAGAAGACAGAGTTAATGCCACGTATATGTCTCCGAGTGAACCCTTGATTGTAGAACAAGCAATACTTCACGGCATAGAAGATACGACGGCAACAGATTCTAATATCACAGCAGATGCGGATATATACATAAAAGATTTGCAGTTAAAAGGTAGATCTAAATTATTTTTTAATAAAAACACTATGTTTAAAGACACTGTTACTATATTTAATAATAGTCGTCTTACGACTAAATATATGAGTGGTGTTAATCAAAGAGAAGGCAGTAATACAATAACTGTAAACTTTGGAGGACAATTAGACCTAGACTTTTTCTCATCTTACAATAGCAATTTGTATACTAATGGTACAGTTAACATGCATTTGCAGACTTTCTTTCCTGAAAATTTGATAACTTTTAGTGATGGCGAATTAAATTGGAAACGTCCATTAGTAAACTTCCAGCACAAAAACACTACACAATATGGAGAAATTAATTTTAATACCGCTGCATTTAGATATGGAGGAACATTTCCATACAATGGAGCAAGACTTATAGGTACAACTCTTCAACAAGCAAGCGGTAATCTACATCAAATTACTGTAGATCTTAGCAATAGTGGATTAATAGATGTTAGCAATATTTACTTAGCTGCTACTGGTGCAGGCATGAGGGGCGGGATATTTTACGCAAGAGATTTCTTATATAATAAGAATAGTATTATTAAAGCTGATAAGATTAGCTTAAAAGGTAGGTCTACCTTTGAAGTTAGAAATGGATTGGTTTTAGCTGAGAGCATAGAGGTAGACAGTGTAGAATCTGGTGTGTTGAGGTTGCTCGGTAACGCTGACGTTTTTGATGGTGAAGGTAAAGAAACAGGACCGACTCCCGGTATGCCGGAAGGTTCAGAAAATTATGCTGCTCCTACCAGAATTAACGCTACTGAAATTAAAGCTAATTTTATTGACTTTGGTGAAAAAGTTGTTGTTACAGGAAATATACTGATACAATCAGGAGCTCCTCCGGAAAATTTTGGTCGTGATCAATTGCACCCAAGCAGCAGTGCATATTTAAAAATTGATGACATATCTTTACACGCTCCTGCCTGGGACGCGTATTATGGTATACTAGGAGGACATGTAGAATCTAGGAAACTTAAACTTACAAATTATCTACTAACAGCAGCTGTCTCTGGAGGAGCAGAAGTTGAGTTGATTGCGTCAAATAATTCCACATCGTTAATGAATAGTACAACCACTCTTTCAAATCGCACTATAAATCAAGGTCATGTCAATAATGCAACCTTTTCAACACAATCTGCTACAAATAATTTTGCTGCCAATAGTGATTTCACAGACTCTTATATACAACGGACTCTTAGCGGAAATATTACGGCTACTGATTGTAAAGATTACTCTACTAATGCGTTAGACTATTTAGATACTCCAGCACTAGTCGGTGGTCGTTCAGGTCCTTTATATTTAGAAAGAAGTAATATTGACTTTGATAGGTGTAATTTTTCATTCAATCAACTGGTAGACACATATTTTAGTTATACTTTTTTTGGAACAGAAGGAATAGATATATATCGAACAGAAGTGAATGCTTTGGGTAATGAAGAATCTGGATATGTCTTCAGTTATGAGGATGTTTTTGTAGAACGAAGATTGACCCCTAGAACTTTTACTTTTGAAGCTAGCAGTTTGTCTGAGGCCAACTCGTTGCTAGGACAAAGTATTGATAATGTAGATCAATCTCAATTTCCACCTAAATCTAATTGGGGTTGGACCCATGATAGTACCACAATAAATCCTGTGTCACTAGTAAACATCTCCAACACACAGATACAAATGGCTACAACAATTGGTGGTGGCACGGCTCGTATAAATGTAGCAGCTTTAAACATTAATGAGAATAGTTTTGTAAATATGAACCAGCTCGGTGATAATATGGGTGCGACATCTCATGCAACAATGACATTTGAAGACGACATTACGTTTAATACTCCGTTTTTAAATGGGCCAAATTCCTCCATACGCAGGACTGTTTTAACTTCAGGAATTCAAGTACCAGAATTTTGTTACCTTTACAAGTGTAAAACACAAGGTGTTGATGTAAAACAGTATGGTGCAACATATGCGTCAGTTATAAAATATGGAAAATATCAAGGGCTTAATGCTTTTAGGTGGCAAGGTCAAAGTATTGACTATGTTGAACCTGTTGACATAAACACAGGAGAACTAAAACGACCTTTAGATGAAGATCCTCCACCCGAAATATTCGGGTCTAATCCAATACAAGGAAGTATAGGCACACCTAATTCAGAAGAAGCTCTAGGAGCTGAAAATCTTATACATCCGGTCAATGCAAATATACAACAACTACGTAGATATACCGATGAAGCAGTTTATACTAATCCTAGATTGCTGAGATACACAAATCTTCACTACACTCCTGAACAAAATTTAACTAAAATAACAATGCCGGTCCGTTTTGTAGATTTAAGACAATCTTATAATAAAAAGATAGGTTATAAAGATCGTATCATAGATGGTAATACTGCTAAGCCTATAGGAGAAATCATAGGAGCTAATAAATCTTTAAATCAGATATACATATCTGGTCATATTCAAGATGTATTAAATAGTCTTTCTGGTATTCCTAGTTCTATTTCGTCTGGTATTCCTACTAATTCTGGTGCTATTGCTCTTAGTATTAATCCTTTTTTACAATTTCAAAGTAAGAGTGGAGGACGTAGAACAGGCAGTATAGGAGGAACAATAAATGCAAATGAATCTATAGAAATTGAAACTGATTTACCACCAGATAAAACATTTAAAACTTTTACTACTAAAAATGTAGATAAAAAAGTAATCATATCTAACTATGCAGAAGCTCAAGCCACAGCATTACATCAGGCTGCTCAACTATCTGTAACTACTGCATCTGTTAGTAATGCACAAACTCCTATACAGAAAGTTATTTTCGCCTTCTCTTCTAGTGCTGATGTCATCGGTGATGGAGAATTTAATAATGTTAATATTGCATCTGCTGTTTTAGGTAGTTTAGATATTAACAAACCTACTGTATTCAACCAATGCGGAGGCTACTTTAATTTAGGATCAGATAGTGAAAATACATATTTGCGTTTCGATAAAAGTCTTGCTTGGTCTATGACAATGACAGACCGAGCTAGGGTTACTTTTGATAACAAGTCTTACTTAGCAACTGAATTTGGCGTTGGAGTTCCTGGGACTTTAATCTTCACTAAAGGCTCAACTAATAATAGTCGGCTATATATGGAGAATGGTAGTGTAACATTTGCGGATAGCTTTAATAATGGAACTATTGGAGGTAGTGTTACTACAAGCGCTCTTGGAGGATTATCTTTTTATAGTTCTACTAATGTAGGTGATATTGAAACTCAATCAATGATATTTAGTAATAGCACAAATTTAGGTTCTATTATTAATAGCAGTACAGAATTAAATCGAACAAAATTTACTAAAATTACAAATCTAGGAAAAATCTCTTCTAATTATATAGATATTTTTGGTATGAATGAAGGAATTACACCTTATTTAGCTTCTGTGACAGGACTTAGTCCATCTGGATTAGCAGGTTATTTTAAGTTAAAAATAGGAGCAACACCAGCTTCTCCTAGCCTTGATGATGCTGGTCTTTATTATAGAAGTACAGACTATACTATAACTTCTTTGATTCGGTCGTCCAGTAATACGATTGCTCAAATTGGTCCATTGCCTGCTTCAACTTATTTTGAACCAGATTCATTTATAGCACAACAATTTTTATTACCTTTTAGTGGTGCAGAATACATCGTTCCATCATTCGCACAGGATCAAAACACAGTAGGCGCGGCTTACAACACACTTGGAGGACCACCAATTTATATACATATAGGAGAAGAAGCTTTTTTCTATCCGCAATAAAGACATAAGGAATATCATGAATACAATATCTTTTACAATATCCGTTTATAATGAATTAGAAGAATTAGACAGACTTTTACAGCTCATTAAGTCTGCACAAACTGTTAAAGATGAAATAGTAATAGTACATACATACAGAGAAGAAGAAGAAAAAGAAACTAGTAACTTCCAACAGATACAAAATTTGTGTCAAAGTTATGCTAATATATATAAAAATTTTCATTTTCAGGATAAATTCTCAGAACTTAAAAATTATCTAAATAGTTTAGCCACCAAAGATTATATTATTAATTTTGATGCAGACGAATTTGCTTCTCTCGATACTATTAATATTTGGAAAAGAATCATAGAAGAAAATCATGGAGACATGTATGCTCTGCCAAGAATTAATACAGTAGAAGACTTGACTCAAGAAGATATCGATAAATATGGATGGAATGTTAATAAAAATGGTTGGATTAATTGGCCAGATTATCAGCCTAGAATATTCAAAAATACTGGTGAAATTAAATGGTCGGGAGATGTACACGAACAACTAACAGGATTTAAGAGGGCTAACGGTTTGCCTGAAGACCCACGGTTTGCTATAATACATCGTAAGCATATAGACCGTCAACGCAAACAAAACGAACTTTATGAAAATATTATACATAGCAAATCCTCTTGATTCTGTTAAAAGAGGCGGATTTCTTAATGATTATATGTCCGATGTTTTATTCCATGGATTATATAGTCTACCTGATGTAGAAGTTACAGATGCTTTTGAGATATCTCATCTATACAAGGCTAGAAAAGATGTTGTTCCTATAGAAAAAATATGGGGTGGAGGCTTTAGCACTTGTTTTTTAATAGATGAACATCCCGATTCTATAGACAGGTCAAATCTTAAGGAAAAACTAGAATCAAAATATTATGACTATATTATATATGGTAGTGTATGTAGAACACAATTTGGACTGAATGAAGTTGCTCAAATATATGATCCAGATCAAATTATATTTGTAGACGGAGAAGATGGTTCAGGAGGTTTGCAAGACTACTATGAAGCTGCCCTAAGTGACGTAATTAATTTTCCTAATATTTTTAAAAGAGAAATTGGAATAAAGACACAAGAAAAATTTAAGAATAAACTTAAACCTATACACTTTGCTATACCTGAATGTAAAATTAGAGATAAGATTAACGGGGCAAATCATTTACAAAACATAGCGACTTGTGTACCCGGTATTAGAGAGACTTATATATATAAAGATGAGCAGTCTTACTATGATGATATGTATAATTCTAGATTTGCTATTACAATGAGAAAAGCTGGTTGGGATTGTATGAGGCATTATGAAATTATGGCAAACGGTTGCATTCCATTGTTCCTAAACTTTGAAAACAGACCTTCTCAAACACTTACAAATTTAGATCCTGATCTCATGCATAGATGTTGGCTAGCTGCTGAAAACTATCAATCAGACGAATTAACTAGCCGCTGTGCAGAAAGTGCTTTATCTAAAATAAGTTGTCTAAAAGAAGAAATCTTAGAGTATACTAAACAACATCTCACAAGTAAAAAATTAGCGCAATATGTCTTGGAAAACGTATGAAGATATTTTATAGAATTAGTGATGTCTCACAAGACCCAAACCAAACAAAACAAAAAATTAAGGGTCTTACCAATGAAACTTGTTTACGTAATTTTACCAAAGTATTTAGTCAGCAACCAGCTAATATTGATATATATGTTATAGCAGATAATATACGTGACGATACATATAACATGATTTGTAAATATGTACCAGAATCTAATATACAAAAAGTTTCTGAAGGTAATGGTGCTGCTACTTTTAGGATAGCTTTTAACCAAGCATTACAGCATGATGACAATGAAATTATTTATTTTGTAGAGAATGACTACCTACATAAACCTGATAGTTATGAAATTTTACTAGAAGGCTTTTCTTTAGGCTTTCCCTATGTTACATTATATGATCATCCAGATAAATATATGAAACCAAGTCTGGTTGGTAGTAATCCACTTGTTGATGATGATGGTGGCGAAAGAACCAAAGTGTACAGAACTGCTTCATCTCATTGGAAAATTACTAATGCAACGACTATGACTTTTGCTGCTAAAGTTAAAGATTTAAAAACAGACGAAAGCATAATTCGTCATTGGACATCAGGAACGCATCCTCATGATTTCTTTATGTTTCTACAAATTCAAGATAATTATTTTGCCGTGTTAACACATAATCTTTATCCTAATCAATCGACACAAAACAAGAGACATTTGATATGTCCTATACCTGGATATAGCACACACGGAGATTTGGGTTATGTTGACAATCTTACAGATTGGAGTCAATATGTTACCTCTTAAAAAAAGTTATAATACTGATGTATTTAGATTTAAAGAATTTATTCAAGAAGTATTTGATGTTGAAAAGATTGACAATATTAAAAATGATATTCCTATTATAAAAAGAGAAAATGATCAGTCTACAAAACATCATAAATTATTTTATAAAGCTATGAGAGGTAAATCATTCAGTGGTTTATATAGTAAATTTATAGAAGACTATGTTTGTCCTTTATATCCTGGTCCCATAGTAGTGCAAAAGTTTCCTACATTCCGTATATCGTATCCTGACAATATAGCAGTAGGGGAGTATCATAAAGATAGACATTATAGAGATACAGAATGGGCATCAATAGTTAAAGAACTTAATTTCTTTTTGCCCTTTACAAATGCTTTCGATACGAATACTATATGGGTAGAGTCTGAAGAAGATAAGAAAGATTTTGCTCCCATGAATTGTAATTATGGTGAATTTATCAAATGGAATGGATCAGACTTATTGCATGGTAATGAAATCAATGATACAGGTAAAACTAGAATTAGCATAGACTTTAGGGTGATAGAACACAAGAACTATCAACCTAGCGAGCATGGATCTATTAATTTAAATATGAAGTTTAAAATAGGCGAATATTATGACCTCTATTAGTGTGGTTATTACTACTGTAAAATCTCCAGACGCTTTGGATCTATGCATTAGATCTGCCTTAGAAGGTCAAGAGAACGATAATCAAATCATAGTAGTATGTGATGGTTATTATGACGACAGTAAACATGTATTAGAAAAATATGCTGAGAAAATTAATTTAGTTAGAATTAATAATAATGTGGGAATGTGTAAAGCACAAAACTTCGGAGTATATTCTTGCACTAATGATAATATACTTATAGTTCATGACGATCATGTTTTTCCTAAAGGGTGGGATACTACTCTGTCGAAAATAGATATTAGTGATGCTGTTGTTAGCCCAAATCAAATAGAACCTTATGATAGTATGTATCCTCAATTTGTTATTGCAGATTTAGGTAGAGATCCTAAAACCTTTGATTTAGAAAAATTTTGGCAGTATGAGAGTAAGGCTAGACATTCTTTAACAGAAATATCTGGATGCACTTATCCTATATATATAAAAAAAATAAACTATAATAGAGTCGGTGGATTCGATACGGACTATCCTGATAACAGTGGATTAGTAGCAGATTGGGACTTTTTCTTGAAATGTGAATTAAATAATTTAAAAATGGTCAGAACTTATCAACCTATGTTTTATCACTTTGTATCGCTTACACAAAAGAAAACACCAGAAGAAGAAAAAAAATCTAGTATGGCTGAACAAGCATGTCATGGATACTTTAGATTTAAATGGGGACAAGCAGCACAACATAATCCGCAAAACAATTCCAAATTATTGAAGGGTCTATAATGTCTAAAAATATTTTAGTAACAGGGTCAGCAGGTTTTTTAGGTTCTCATTTTATAGATGAGGTGTTAAAGCATACTGATTGGACTGTTACAGCTATGTGTAGATTAAAGTATATTGGTGATATAAGAAGAATACTTAATAGTCCTACTTGCGTAGAGCATCAAGATAGAATCAAAATTGTATATCATGATTTAAAATTTGAACTACCTCCACATACTATTGAAGAACTGGGTAGACCTGACTATATTGCACATATTGCTGCGAATAGTCATGTAGATCGCAGTATCACTCATCCTAGACAATTTTTTGAAGATAATGCTTTGGGTACTCTTAATTTATTAGAGTGGTATAGAGTATATTGTCCTGAAGCTTTATTCATCAATTATCTTACCGATGAAGTATTCGGTCCTGCTCCTATGAATTATGACTTTAAAGAAGACGATAGATGGAGGCCAAGTAATCCCTACAGTGCAAGCAAGGCGGCACAAGGAGCATTTGGCATAGCTTATGGTAATACATATAATTTGCCTATCATTCATACATATACTATGAATCTGTTTGGTGAAAGACAAAACAAAGAAAAATTTGTAGCTAGTACTATATCTAAATTGTATAAGGGTCAAACAATTGATGTCCATGCTCAACTAGACAAGAACGGTAAAGTAGAATATGTAGGACAAAGACATTGGTTGTATGTAGGAAATGCAGCAAGTGCAACGCTGTTCACTATTCTGAATGGCAAGGCTGGAGAACATTATAATGTTGTTGGTGAACTAGAAATGAATAATGATGATTTGGCAAAACAAATTGCTAAACAGATGGGTGTAGAGATAGATTTATCCTATACAGACTTTAGTGTTGCTAGACCGGGACATGATCGTAGATATAGCTTAGATGGTACTAAGTTACATGATATGGGCTGGAGACCTCCTATAGATTTTGATACAGCATTACAACGAACTATAGATTGGATGGAAGGTGAAATAAAGTAATATGTCGATTACTAAAGAAGATATTCTAAATCAAATTGCAGAATTTTTTAAACAAGAAGAAAAGTCATCTTGGACAGCTGGTAAAGATTGGGTTAGGTATGCTGGTCCTTTTTTTGACCATGAAGAATATGTAGCAGCAGTTTCATCTCTCTTAGATAAGTGGCTTGTGCTAGGCAGGGATGCTATGTCTTTCGAACATAAGTTTCCTAAGTTTTTAGGTAAGAAACACGGCATTTTAACTAACAGTGGTAGTTCGTCTAATTTAATCATGATGTCTGCTATGACCTCAAAAAGATTATACAATTT
>MDSV01099286.1_pt1 | contig 13684 bp, 8 predicted proteins | sample 810851 | NCBI WGS metagenome assembly MDSV01 (sample SAMN05326640, study PRJNA326480) | marine metagenome | isolation source: seawater | place: Atlantic Ocean: North East | collected 2012 | reverse complement strand
TTGTAAAAGTCCGATAATTGTATCGGACAGTGCATTTAAATCCCAAAAATCTACTTTAATTGAATTCTTCAAAACCTCAGCAACACCCGATTGTTTTGATATGACAACAGGAACCCCTGTTCGCATAGCTTCTAAAGGAGTAATCCCAAAAGGCTCAGATACTGAAGGCATAACATAAACATCTGTCATTCCTAGGAGATTGTTGGTCTCGAAATAGTTTAAAAAACCTGTAAAATGAAAACGATTGCTGATTCTCAACTCTGCAGCACGCTCAAGGCACTTCAAAAACATATCTCCATTTCCAGCCATCACAAAATGCGTATCGGGCATAACGTCCAAAACTTTCCGTGCAGCATCTACAAAATAATCCGGACCTTTCTGAAAAGTTATTCTACCCAAGAAAGTAACAATTTTTTTATCCACTAAATTTCTTTTTGGGTAAATCTTTGTAGGCTTAGGAACTACCGCATTATGCACTACCGAAATCTTATTTCTATCAATACCGTAGCGATTAATGAGGATTCTTCTCGTTAACCGAGAAACACAAATAATTCTATCAGCAGCTTCACAACCTCTTTTTTCTAAATCGTAAACCTCTTGATTTACAGATTCGCCAGAACGATCAAATTCCGTGGCATGAACATGTACTACCAGAGGTTTACCACTTACTTCTTTAGCCATAATAGCTGCCGGAAAGGTTAACCAATCATGAGCATGAATCACGTCAAAATCCTGATCCTTTGCAACCTGCATAGCAACAACAGCATACTTAGAAACTTCACTTAAAAGGCTTTTACCATACCTTCCACCAAATTGAAATTTCGCAGAACTAAAATTAGAATCTACCTTTGTTATGGAGTCTATATCAAACTCCTCGCGGTCAATAAACTCCTGAGGAGAAGCATAAGGAATAATATGAGAGTGAATCTGCATATAATTTACCTTTTCCAGATTTTTTTGAAACTCCGTAGTAGAAAAATCTACCTCAACATCACTTGCGCCAACCAATCTAAATTTATCAGTTTCTTCCGAACCGTATAATTTAGGAACAACAAAGGTAACTTCAACTCCATTTTCAATTAAACCACTTACTAATCCGTAACAAGCGGTTCCTAGGCCACCTGATATCTCTGGCGGGAACTCCCATCCAAACATTAACACTTTTGGTTGCAATGACATATTTTTACTAGTTTTTTAACTTATTAATTAAAGCTTTAATTCTTATCAATTCAGAAACACTCCATGCCTGTGTAATTGTTCCCTTTGCTTCAAAAGGTGGTTCGGCATCATAAATTTCACCAATCAACCCTACTCCGTAATCATCCAAGTCAGAATTAAATCCACTATAAATTTTCTCGAGTAAAGGTAATGCATTATCTCTAAAAACATTCACATATCCCTGAGCAAAATGACCCAATAACCAAGGCCATACAATTCCTTGATGATAAGAAAAATCTCTGGTCTTTTGATTGCCCTGATAAAAAGGAATATATTTTTCATCGTCCTTCGATAAAGTCCTCAAACCTTTGGTAGTCAGTAGCTTATCTTTTGACTTCTGTAAAATAGACTCACTCATCTTTTGAGTGCACATTGAATATTTCAAAGCAGTAGCAAAAATTTGATTAGGTCGAAAACTCCAATCCTTCTGTTCGTTATCACAAGCATCTGCTAAATATCCTTTTTCAGGACTCCAAAACAACTCCCTAAATGCAGTTTTCAGCAATAAAGGAACATGTTCCCACTTAGCTATAAAACCTAAATCATTAGCATCCTTAGCCATTTCTAAACTAAAACAGATAGCATTGTACCAAAGTGCATTTAATTCAACGGTATAACCCGACCTGGGAGTAACGGGAACACCGTCCACCACCGCATCCATCCATGTTAAAGCAACATTTTTTTGCGCCCCATATAACAATCCGTTTTCTTTCATATGGATATTATACAATGTTCCTTCTTTATATTTATCGAGGATATGGTTGATCTCACTTTTAAAATAAATCCAAGACTCTTTTAGTGAATTGGTTGCTTCAACATATTCTTGTAAAGCCCAAAAAAACCACAATGATGCATCTGCTGAATTATATCGTGCAGAAGCACCTACACCTATATTAGTTAAAAGCCCCCCTTTTAAATCTTTTAACATGGTTTTTAAAACTTTTTTACAAACCTCAGGTCTCGGTTTATTTCTATACAAAGTAAGTCCCGGAAGTGACAAAAAGGTGTCTCTACCCCATCTTCCAAACCAATGTAAACCAGCGCATATCTCAACTCCATCTGAGGAGGTGTTACTCAAAAATTGATCAGCTGATTTATCTAAATAATCATCTAAATTATTTAAAGGTTCTTTTGCTCTCAAGATATTTTGAAAATCTATATTGACTCCCTTTAAATCCTCTTCCTTAGTTGATACAGAAACAACAACAGGCTCTTTATTTGTTAACTCAAAAAGTAATAATCCAATAGAGTATAAATCTTCCTTAAAATCATAGCCTCTTCTTAATTCCTCTAGATATTCTGTTTTATAGTGCCAATCCCCATGAGCAATAAAATCATTTTTCACTGAAGTCTGAATGCACACGCTATCATATCCCTCTTCCATACAATAGGAAACCCCATTACTAATATGATTTACACTAACGCTTCTATCATCTGCAGAACGTAATTTATGAATCCTTCTAAAAGAAGAAAATGGCTTTAATCCCATTTCAATTCGATCTCCTTCAAGAAGTGAATAACGAATTAATAATTGATTCTTATTGGGCACAAACTGAAGTTCTTTTTGGATTTTATGTCCCTCAACTTCATAGACAAACGTTGGAATTTTTTTTAAATTAAAAGAAGACAAATATTGATAACCTTCTGGATGAGCAGTTAATGAATATTGATGAACACCCAACTCATAAATATGGTTATTTACGTCCAACACTTCATGTAAAGCGTTTAACAAAACATAGCTATGATGGTCAACCTGAGGTTGTCGAACAACAAAAGTTCCGTGGTACTTTCTAGTATTAACACCAGCTAATGTTGAACTTGAATATGCACCCAAAGAATTGGTCTCTAGAAATTCTCGTTTACTCGACTGATCAAACTCAGCTAAAAGACTTTTATCAAATTTTATATAGCTCATTAACTTATTATCTCTCTATTCTTCTTATAGAATTGAATCAAACCATTCGTTGATGAGTCATGACTTTCAATTTGATTTTGACCCACTAATTCTGGTAAAATAACCTTAGCCAATTGCTTCCCTAGCTCAACCCCCCATTGATCAAATGCATTCACATCCCATATAATACTCTGTGTATATATTTTATGTTCATACATAGCGATTAAGCTACCTAAGACCTTTGGAGTTATTTTTGTTACAAACAAAGAATTAGTTGGCTTGTTTCCTTCGAATACTTTATGAGGCAACAGTTCCAAAATTTCAGAATCACTAAAACCAGAAGATTTTAGTTCTGATTTTGCTTCTTCTTCCGTTTTACCTTTCATTAAAGCCTCTGTTTGAGCAAAGAAATTTGAGAGCAATTTAGTATGGTGGTCACCGATGGGATTGTGCGAATTAACAGGAGCAATAAAATCACAAGGAATCAATTTCGTTCCTTGATGAATTAACTGAAAAAAAGCATGCTGACCATTTGTACCAGGCTCTCCCCAAACAATAGGACCTGTACTATAAGTTACCTTCTCCCCATTTTTTTTTATATACTTTCCATTACTTTCCATATCGCCTTGCTGGAAATAAGCAGCGAATCGATGCATATATTGGTCATAAGGCAAAATACAATGAGTTTCAGATTTGAAGAAATTATTATACCATATTCCTAAAAGAGCTAATACAACCGGAATATTTTCTTCAAAAGGAGCTGTTTGGTAGTGGTTATCCATTTCATGAGCTCCAAGTAATACTTGCTCGAACTGATCAAAACCAATATAAAGAGCAATACTTAAACCTATTGAACTCCATAAACTATATCTTCCACCGACCCAATCCCAAAAAACAAACATATTTTCAACATCTATACCAAAGGAAGCAACAGCTTGAGCATTGGTAGAAATTGCAACGAAATGTTTTGCAACATCATTCGGATTATCATTTGATTTCAAAAACCAATCTTTTGCCGAATTTGCATTCGTCAAAGTTTCCTGAGTTGTAAATGTTTTTGAAGCAATAACAAACAAAGTTGTTTCAGGATTTTTATTTTTTAAAGTTTCCGAAATATGTGTACCATCCACATTAGAAACAAAATGGACATTTAGTTTACCTCCATATGGCTTTAAAGCTTCAGTAACCATCAAAGGTCCTAAATCAGAACCTCCAATCCCTATATTTACAACATCTGTAATCGATTTCCCCGAATATCCTTTCCATTTTCCAGACCTCACTTCGTGTGTGAAACCCTTCATTTTCTGTAATACTTCATTTATTTGAGGCATAACATTCACACCATCCACATATACTGGAGTGTTGGAATAATTTCTCAAAGCCGTATGTAAAACAGACCGCTTTTCAGTATTATTAATCTCTTTGCCCGAAAACATGGCGTCTATTCCATCACGAACACCAGTTTCTTTAGCCAAATTCAACAATAAATTTAACGTCTCTGAGTTAATTCTATTTTTAGAAAAATCGAGCAGAATATCGTTGAATTGAATTGAAAAATCTGAAAAACGATTTTGTTTAGAAAACAAATCTTTGAGATGAGTCTCTTTGAAATCTTCAAAATGATTCTGCAAAGCAATCCATGAAGGCAATCTAGTTAAATCGGGCATAATTTAATCTGACAATTTCAGTTCAAAAATACATCTAAACCTTTAAAAAACAGCCCTTTTGTGTAAATAAATCATTAATAATAACGGACAAAAACAAACAGTCTTAAATATCTCTAAAACAGAGTAGGAAGAACATAAATAAAAAATTAACTTTTTTTTATTGCCAAAAAATCACGTTAGAAGATAATAGTCACCTAAAATATATCAAGTCACAACTTAATACCCACAACAGCAATATCATCTGTTTGCTCATAAAAACCCGTACTTGTATTTTGCCAATCCTTAAGTTCAGTTATCAGCATATCACGTTGAACACTTGTAGGTTCAACCGAAATGGATTGCAAATGCTTTTTAAAGTTAATATACTTATATTTTTTATTGTCCTCACCCCCAAATTGATCCTGAAAACCATCTGTAAACATATAAATATGATCTCCTTTTTTATAAGGCCAAACACTGTCCCATGGTTTACCCTTTATGACCTGAGATGCTTTTTTTTCAGCAACTGAAACTCGATCTCCTTTAAATTCGGTAATCTGCTTGTCTCTTACAATAATTAATGGTCGTTTTATACCTCTATACCTAATTATTTCTGATTTCTCATCGATAACACACAACGAAATATCAAAAGTATCCGCAAAATCACCTCCTCTACTCGAATCGAAAAAACTCTTATGATAGGCATCAGTAACATTGCATAAAAAGTCTGTAACCGACTCAAATTTATTTGCCAGAAGTGTCGAATTTAAAAAATGATAAACAGACATTGCCAGCATAGCACCAGGCACTCCATGGCCCATACAATCAACAACTGCTATTATTTTCCCAAACTTGCAATGTTGTGTCCAAATTAAATCTCCTCCAATTAAATTCTGAGGAGAATAAAAGGTAAAGCTTTTAGGAAACATTCGAGACACCTCTTTATCTCCAGCATTGATGGTGTTTTGTATAACCCTGCCGTATCTCAAGCTAGAATTTGCAGTCTCTTGAGCTTTATTTATAGATTCATTTTGTTTTTGAAGAATATAATTTGCTGCAGTTAACTCAACCAAGTGACTATTAACTTTTTGATTTTTTTGTTTAAAAACAGATTCAACCTGTTCCGATATCTGCTTATAATCAAATGTCATCTCCTCTTCTCTCAAAATAAAACTGAAACGATAAGAATAAATTAAATTTTAAATTAAAACCTGAGTAAGAAAGAAACAAGGATATTAACTTTAATTAGCTTACCTAATTTTTAAACCCCTTCCTTACAAAGGACTTTTAATTGAAACTGTTTAGTTTTAAAAAAGTTACATATAATCAGACTTAAGATATATTTTATTTAATTTCTAATTCGATAATGAATTTCGTTCCTGATTTTTCCTCAGTCTCAAAATAAATTTGTCCACCCATATTCTCGATTATTTTTTGAACCATGGCTAAACCAAGTCCCGTCCCTGAACTTTTAGTAGTGAAATTTGGCACAAATATATTTCTGTAATTCGCTTTTGAGATACCCTCACCGTTATCTTCAACAATAACTTTCAAAACACTTTGATCGCTAATGGTAAAAACACGCACTATACCACTTTTATCACTCGGAATAGATTGAATAGCATTTTTTATCAAATTATTAAACACTCGAAGCATTTGATCTTTATCTCCATTAATAATTACGTCCTCCTGATTGTCAAAAATAACCTCAACACCATTTGTCCAATTATAAACATCAACAGCGGACTTAATTATTTCACTCAAATTAATTTTTTCAAATTCAGTCTCACGTAACTGCGCGAAAGATGAAAACTCTCCTGCTATAGCAGATAAAGTGTCAATTTGTTGTATTAAGTTTTTTGCGAAATTATCGAAACGTTCCTGTCTTTCTTTTTCATCAAAGAACAGCCATCTCATTTGTAAGTGTTGAATACTTAACTTCATAGGGGTTAATGGATTTTTTATTTCATGAGCGACCTGTTTCGCCATCTCTCTCCAAGCATCCTCCCTTTCACTTTCAGCTAACCTTTTTGCACTTTCGGTTAACTCTATAATCATTCGGTTGTACTCTTTCACTAACTTCCCTATTTCATCCTTTCCAGTATAGTTTATAAGCTCATTTGATTCACCCAATTGAATGTTAGCCATCTTTTCCTGAATCAATCTTAGAGGCTCAGTAATTTTATTAGTAAGTATTAAACCAATCACCAAAGCTAAAACGATTAATAAAACATAAATATTCAGTAGGGCAACAATGAAATTAGATATTTCATTTTTTAAATCGGTGGAACGAGCAAAGTATGGGAGATTTAAATACGCCATTAATACTCCCTCATTATTATAAAATGGAACATAGGCAGAGAGAAATTGCATTCCTTCAATTTCTTCAATTTGAACAAATTGAGATTGTGCATTAAAAAGCATTTGATACATAGCAAGAGGGTTCATCCGCTCACCCACCAAACCTTCTTTAAAAATTTCATTTTGAGAAGAAGCTACTAATTTTCCATTTGGATCAAATAAATTAATGTCTGTAAAAAATACTTTTGAAAATTTTTCAAGCATTAATTGAGCATAATCTTTATTAGTTTTTTCTATCGATTGATATTCACCAAGTTTCTGTTCAACCTCAACTTTAACTGACATGATTTTTTCTGAAATCGCATCAAAATTTTTCTGATTATATTGATTTTTCAAATAATACACGCTTCCCAAGCCAATAAAAACTGTACTAAAAAAAAGGATAAATATGATAATCGACTGGAACCTTGTTTTGAAACTTGAGCTTTCACTCACTTTACCATAAAAAAAACGATATATCAATATCGTAACAATTGTTAGTATGGAAAAAAAAGCAAACAAATACGAGTAAAAAGCCATTTGATTCCATGTACTGGTGATTTTTTGACTCAAAAAGTAAACATTCTCACCTGTACGATTCACAAGATGAGTTATTTTATCTTGCTCAAAATAGTTCCATTGAGTCACCGAGGGAATAGAATAATAAGAAAGTTTTGTGCTAAACAAAACCGATCCTTTTTGCTTAATCAATTCTCCTGACTTAAAATGAGCAAAACCATATTCAGGATTTAAAGACTTTCGTTCGACTTGCTCATCTAATAATAAAGTAGGGAAACCAACCCCATCTGGTTTGAACTTTGAGTCTAATTCCAAATAAACTTTAGATTCTTTGTTAAAAGAAATAATACCCAAATAACTTATTCTTCCATTTTGATTCTCTAAGTAATAAAAACCTGGAGAAACTTCTACACCAGAAGATTGAACAATCTCTGAAAAGAAAAGCCCACACGAAGCAGGAGGAGAGGAATCCTTTAAAAACAAAACACTATCTCCTTTAAAACATGGGGTTACCTGCAGGTCAAATCGATCCCAAAAACCTTTGAAATATTTTTTTTTAATGTATTTAAAAACGTCTTGATCATCATAAGAATAACTAGAAAGCAATTCATACAAATAGTTATCATTACCTATAGAATCTTGAACATTTTCAAATAAATACTCTGCGATCAAATCCTTATCCTTTGCTAACTTATTCAACAATTGCATTTTATCATCAATAGCCTTTTCATGGGTATAATTCCTGAGTGACTGGGTAATCATTAATGAAAAGAGAAATAATAAACTAATAGAAATGGAAAAGGAAATAATTTTTTGATTCGAATAATATGAAAAGCACAACAAGAAAAAAACAGGCACCGACCACAAATTCTCAAAAGCATCGGAAAAAGCAGAGAACCACCCAACAACCGTAATCAAAGAAATTACACTCGAAAAAGCAATCAAAACAAAATTACGCTTTAAACCCATTTTGTCAAACAATTCAATGAGCTTCCAACAAAAAACTACATAAACAGCAATAATTCCTCCAATACAGAAAAGAGCGATAAGTGTAGTATATTCAACCGAAAGAATATGAGATAAATCGAGAGGTATTTCGGAATGCATAACCACACCCTCAACAGTTTCAACAATACCCCAAGTCATTAGGTAAAGAAGTCCAAAACCAAATAGAACAACAAATATTTTATACCTAAGAAGCCCCCTAACAGAATAATCAGTATGCTTAAACAATGAAAAAGTTAAAACTAAGGCAAAGAGAACATATAATAAGAAATCTCCCAATGAAGGCACAAGCTTAGAAAAAGCAAGTAATTTAGAATCAAAAATATCAAGTCCATTAAGGTTAACAGGTGCATTAAACGCCCACAAAAACAACCTTACTACAATTAGTATAATTGTTAAGAGCAATAATTTTAGAATAAAATTTAAATGTTGAGCAAATAAAACACAGCCTATAAAGAAAACAAACAACCCTATAACCTCTATAATCATTAGCATTAGATTATTAGGAGGTTCATAAAGACTAGTAGGTTTAATAAACAATGAATCCTCATTAGATTTCAATGTGATTTTAGTCCCTCCAATCAATTCTTCTAATTGAATATGCCAGCCCTCGTTTAAAAAAAGCTTATCGTCAAAGGAATTTTTAATGTATGAATTTTGAAAATTAAATGCCTTTTTAATGTAAAATTGAGCAATTATGATTGTACCATTCTCCTGAAATAATTCTCTTAAATAAAATCCATTTTTAGATTTAGAAACTCCCGAATTCGATGACTCAATAGGCACAACAAACTTGTTTGAGCTCCAAAACTTCAAATTACCGTCTGAATAAACGTAGATTGCAATCCCTTCGGATTCTAAAAACTTATGATAGGAAATATCTCTTTTAAGAAGCGTTTCCAAGCCCGCAGTATCAATAATAGATTTGTAGTGCTTAATTTCCTCAAAGAGCCTTTTATCAACATTATTTAGCTCTTCTTCAAAATGATTAGCCTGATGATTGACCCACCATGTTTTGTCTTGATAATACAACTTAAATAATCCGGAAAAAAGCAACGCTAATAATCCAAATAAAACAAACCTAATTCGATATGACTTAACCTGGTTCAAAATGTTTTTCATACAAAAACGATACCTAAATGGAAGGTAATTAAATTCCGGGAATTAAAATATTTTTGAACAACATCAACTTTAAAATAAAAAAAAAGCCACCTAAAGGTGGCTTTTTTTTTATTTTAAAGTTAATTCGTTAACCTTTTAGAGCCTCAGCACCACCAACAATTTCTAATATCTCAGTAGTAATTGCAGCTTGACGAGCTTTGTTATATTCTAAAGTTAATCGGTCTGCCAAATCTTTCGCATTATCCGTTGCTTTATGCATAGCCGTCATACGAGCACCATGTTCACCAGCAACAGAATCAAGAAGGGCTTTATAAAACTGAGTTTTCAAAGATTTTGGAATCAATTCAGAAATAATTTCTTCCTTATTTGGCTCATAAATATAATCAGTTGCATTCGCATTAAGTTCAGTTTCGTCAACAACAACGGGTAAAAACTGTTCATTTTGAACAATTTGTATCGCAGCATTCTTAAAGTGATTGTAAACCAATATGACCTTATCGTAGTTCCCTTCCACAAATTCAGACATCACGCCTTCAGCAATTGGAGCAACCGTATCAAAATTCAAGTCATTAAATAACTCAATTTCCGTGTTAATAACATTTAAACCTTTATTGGTTAAAAACTCACCTCCCTTTTTACCAATACATAAAAAAGAAACTTCTTTTGAAGCATATTCATTATTGGCTAAGTTCAAACAACTTTTATTTATGTAAGCATTAAAACCGCCACACAAACCTCTATTAGAAGTAACCGACACAATTAAAACCTTTTCTTCTGGACGTTTGGCAGCATAAATATTATCATCCGACCCTTCATCTCCTGAAGTAAGATTTACCAAAATCTCCTGAAGTTTTTCAGCATAAGGACGCATTTTAGTAATTGCATCAGTAGCTCTTTTTAACTTAGCAGCAGAAACCATTTTCATGGCGCTAGTAATTTGCATCGTTGATTTAACCGATGTAATTCTATTTCTAGTTTCCTTTAAATTTGCCATTTAGCTCCTTCAAATTTTATAATTAGAAGAGAATATTATATCTCCTCATCGAATCTTATTATTAAGCGAACTTAGAAGAAACCTCCTTTGTCACTTTTGTAAGCGTTTCAACTACCTCATCTGTTAACTTACCAGCCTTTAAAGCAACCAAAACATCAGAATGACTAGCCTTTAAAACTGCTAAATAATCTGACTCAAACTGTTTTACCTTATTCACAGGAACATCCATGATTAAACCATTTGTTCCAGCAAATATAATAGCACATTGCTCTTCAACAGTATAAGGACTATTTTGTGCTTGCTTTAAGATTTCAACATTCCTAGCCCCCTTATCGATAACCGATTTAGTAGCCGCATCCAAATCAGAACCAAATTTAGAGAATGCTTCCAATTCACGGTACTGAGCTTGATCCAATTTAAGCGTACCTGAAATCTTTTTCATTGATTTAATCTGAGCTGAACCACCAACTCGTGAAACCGATATACCTACATTAATAGCTGGCCGAACTCCCGATAAGAATAAATCTGACTCTAAAAATATCTGACCATCTGTAATTGAAATTACATTAGTTGGTATATATGCAGAAACATCACCTGCCTGCGTTTCAATAATTGGCAATGCAGTTAAAGAACCACCCCCTTTTACTTTGTCTTTTAACACCTCCGGCAAATCGTTCATCTGAGCAGCGATCTCATCTGATGAATTTAACTTTGCAGCTCTTTCTAACAATCTTGAGTGTAAGTAAAAAACATCACCAGGATAAGCTTCACGACCCGGAGGTCTTCTTAATAATAAAGAAACTTCACGGTAAGCGACTGCTTGCTTTGATAAATCATCGTAAACAATTAATGCAGGACGACCTGTATCCCTAAAATATTCTCCAATTGAAGCACCTGTAAAAGGAGCAAAGAATTGCATTGGCGCTGGATCCGATGCACTTGCAGAGACAACCGTGGTATATGCCATGGCACCTGCTTTTTCAAGTGTAGCAACAATACCCGCTACCGTTGATCCTTTTTGCCCAATTGCAACATAAATACAATAAACCGGTTCACCAGCGTCATAAAATTCTTTTTGATTGATAATTGTATCAATAGCAACCGTAGTTTTTCCTGTTTGACGGTCACCAATAATTAATTCTCTTTGACCTCTTCCGATTGGTATCATAGAATCAACTGCCTTAATCCCTGTCTGCAAGGGTTCATCAACAGGTTGACGGTAAATGACACCAGGGGCCTTTCTTTCAATAGGCATATCGTAAAGTTCTCCCTGAATAGGACCTTTACCATCTATTGGTTCACCAAGTGTATTAACAACACGCCCAACAATTCCTTCCCCAATTTTAACGGATGCAATTTCACCAGTTCTTTTAACTGTTGCTCCTTCTTTAATTCCTTTACCACTTCCTAAAAGTACAAGACCTACGTTGTCCTCTTCAAGGTTTAAAGCCATGGATTGTAATCCATTTTCAAACTCTACTAACTCTCCGTACTGAACGTTTGATAAACCGTAAACACGAGCAATACCGTCTCCTATTTGAAGAACAGTACCCACCTCTTGTAACTCTGCTTCAGTTTTTAAGCCAGCCAATTGCTCTCTTAAAATTGCTGATACTTCTGCTGGTTTTACTTCTGCCATTATAACTAGATTTAAACTTTTCTAAATAATTAATAATCTTTCATATATGTATTTTTGCTGAATTCTTTTTCCAATTCAGCAAGTTTTCTGCTAATACTAGCATCAACTTGTTTGTCACCAATAGTTAGGACAAAGCCACCGATTAACGTCGGATCTTTTTCTTCAATAATTTCAACATCTTTACCGTAGGCTTGTTTAACCAACTCAGAAACCTTAAATTTAAAATCATCACTCAAGCCGTCAACCGATTTGACAATTGTTCTGAGGATATTATTTTTCGCTAAATACTGATCTTCAAAAGCGTAAGAAATGTCGTCAATCAGAGATTCTCTACCCTTGTCGGTTAAGACTTTTACAAACTTAACGGTTAACTCGGACAATTTAGAACCGAATATAGCATTAAAAACTGCTAGCTTCTTATCAGCTCTTACTACGGGACTATCCAACAATAAGACCAATTCTTTCGATCCAGCACAAGTTAAACGTATCAAGTCCATATCAGCTTTTACTGAATCAAGTGAACCTTGTTCAACAGAAAGTTGGATTAAAGACTTTGCGTATCGTACCGCGGCTCTTGCGTATGCCATGTTAATTTAAATTTACGTCTTCTACCAGGTTGTTAACCAAAGCCTCTTGCTTTGATTTATCATCCAACTCAGCGGTTAAAATCTTTTCAGCAATTTCTAACGAGAGTTTCCCTACTTGGTTTTTCAACTCAGTAACTGCTTTCATTCTTTCAATTGCTATTTGCTCGTTAGCAGAAACTAAAATACGATCCGCCTCTTTTTGCGCAACACCTTTTGCCTCAGCTACAATAGCATCTTTTGCGTCTTTAGCTTCTCTAAGTATAACTGCTCTTTCTTCTCTAGCTTGTTTTAAAAACTCTTCATTTTTAGCTGTTATAGAAGCCATTTTTTCTTCCGCCTCTTTGGCAGAATCAAGTGCTTTCTTAATACTTTCCTCTCTACTGTTTACAGCACCCAAAATTGGTTTCCAAGCAAATTTCCTTAACAAGAAAAGAAGCGTTAAAAACAAAAGAGTTTGCCAAAAAAATAAACCTACTGAAAATTCTGCGATTAGTTTTTCCATGAAAACTTTTAATTAGTGTTTGATTAATTTAATAAACAAGAGTTACAGCCAATCGCTGCAACTCTTGTTAGGTTTTTTACGATGCAAATAAAGCCGCAAATCCAATCCCCTCAATAAGAGCGGCAGCAATTAACATTGCTGTTTGAATTTTGTTTGTAGCTTCAGGCTGTCGTGCAATACCTTCCATTGCTGCCCCACCGATTTTACCGATTCCGATT
>MDSV01233383.1_pt1 | contig 13687 bp, 13 predicted proteins | sample 810851 | NCBI WGS metagenome assembly MDSV01 (sample SAMN05326640, study PRJNA326480) | marine metagenome | isolation source: seawater | place: Atlantic Ocean: North East | collected 2012 | reverse complement strand
TTAAAAACCAAAAGCTCAGCAAAAAAAAGATTTAAAATTTCTGCAAGAGGAAAAGTTATTTCTGCTCAAGCAGGCAAAAGGCACGGTATGATTAAAAGAACTAATTCACAAATTAGAAAACAAAGAGGCACTACAGTTTTATCAAAACAAGATGGAAAAATTGTTAAATCGTATATGCCTTACAGCATAAGAGGATAAAATGGCTAGAGTAAAAAGAGGTGTAACAGGAAGAGCTAAGCATAAAAAGGTTTTTAAAGCTGTAAAAGGCCAGTGGGGAAGAAGAAAAAATACAATTAGAATAGCAAGGCAAGCTATGGAAAAAGCTATGCAGTATGCTTACAGGGATAGAAGAAATAAAAAAAGAGAATTTAAGTCTTTATGGATTCAAAGAATTAATGCTGGAGTAAGATCAGAGGGTATAACATATTCAAAATTTATTAATGGTCTCAATAAATCAGGAATCAAAATAGACAGAAAAATTTTGGCTGAAATAGCATATGATAATCCTGAAGCCTTTAAAACTATAGTCAAAAAAGCTCAAGCAGCACTTAACTAATCTTCACTATTGTTTTTCTTCAGTTAAGAAATAATCTGTAATAATGTCAGAAATTGAAAAAATAAAAAATCAGTTCAATTCTAAGTTGGAAAATACTACAGATCTAGAAAATATAAATTTAATTAAATCCGAACTATTTGGAAAAAATGGCATTATATCGAATCAATTTAAAGCTTTGGCATCTAAAAGTGAAAAAGATAAAAAAACTTTTGCCTCAGAATTAAATAATTTAAAAAACGATTTATTAAATATCATTGAACAAAAAATTGAAAAAATAAAAATTGAGGAAATAAATAAAAAGCTTCAAAATGAAAAAATTGATATAACTTTACCCGAAAGATCTTTTAGTATTGGAAAAATTCATCCAGTATCACAAGTTATTGATGAAATTTCATCAATATTTTCAGAAATAGGATTTAGTGTAGAAGAAGGACCAGATGTAGAAAATGAATATAATAATTTTACTGCGTTAAATACTCCAGAAAATCATCCAGCAAGAGATATGCATGATACTTTTTATTTAGACCAAAATAAAAAAAATTTACTAAGAACACATACATCGCCTGTGCAAATAAGAACGATGAAAAAAGGAAAACCTCCATTTAAAATCATTGCACCAGGTAGAACTTATAGATGTGACAGTGACCAAACCCATTCTCCAATGTTTCATCAGTTGGAAGGGCTTCATATAGACAAGGAAATTAATATGGGTCATTTGAAAGGTTGCATAAATTATTTTATCAAAGAATTTTTTGAGGTTGATAAAATAAAAATGAGATTTCGTCCAAGTCATTTTCCATTTACAGAGCCTTCGGCAGAAGTTGACATAGGATATGAAATAAAAAATGGGCAAATATTGATTGGTGAGGGGAATAAATGGCTTGAAATATTAGGATGTGGAATGGTTCATCCAAATGTTTTAAAGAATGCTAAAGTTGATAGCAGTAAATTTCAAGGGTATGCATTCGGCATAGGCATTGATCGACTTGCAATGCTTAAATATGGAATTAATGATTTGAGATCATTTTTTGAATGCGATTATAGATGGTTAAACCATTTTGGATTTGATCCTCTTGACGTTCCTACAAATTATAGAGGCCTAAGTAAATGAAAATAACAATAGATTGGCTTAAAGATCATATAATTACTAATAAAACTGAATTACAAATAATTGACAAATTAAACAGTACAGGGATTGAGGTTGAGAAGGTAGAACCTTACAAAAATGATTTAAGCGATTTTTTAATTGCTAAAATTATAAAATCAGAAAAGCATCCCAATGCCGATAGATTAAAATTGTGTACAGTAGACATTGGAAAAAAAGAATTTGTTAGAGTAGTTTGCGGCGCAACTAATGCTAAAAACAATTTATTAACTGTATACGCGCCTCCAGGATCAATTATTCCAAAAAATAAAATGAAATTAGAAATTACCACAATAAGAGGTGAAACATCATATGGAATGCTTTGCTCAGAGTCAGAACTAAATTTATCAAATGAGAGTGAAGGCATTATTGATTTAAGTCCAGTTTTTAAAAACAAGGTAGGAAAAAGTTATTTCAATAGCAATAAATTAAATATTATAGAATTATCCATTACTCCAAATAGACCAGATTGTTTAGGAATTAGAGGAATTGCAAGAGATCTTTCAGCTAGTGGATTAGGTAAGCTGAAAGAATATAAGATTAAAAAGATAAATAGAAAAAGCAAACAATCTTTAAGAGTTAAATTAGAAAAAAGTAAAAATCAAGCTTGTACAATTTTTGGTAGTTGTTTAATAAGAAATATTAAAAATAAAGACAGTCCAAAATGGCTAAAAAATAGAATTTTATCACTAGGCCTTAGACCAATATCAGCAGTTGTTGATGTTACCAATTACGTTATGTATGATTTAAACAGACCACTACACGCTTACGACCTAGGTAAAATAAATAAAGAAATTATTGTTAGAAATTCAAAAAAAGGAGAAAAATTTCAGGCTCTTGATAACAAAGAATATATTTTGGACAATGATATGTGCGTTATCACAGATAAAAGTGGAGTTTTAGGACTAGGAGGAATAATTGGTGGTACAAGATCTGGAACTGAACTAGGTACAAAAAATATATTATTAGAATCTGCATATTTTGATCCAGAGATTACTAGAAAAACATCTAAAAAATTAAATTTAGATACTGATGCTAAATTTAGATTTGAAAGAGGCATTGATCCGAATTCAATTAATTTGGGATTAGAAAAAGCATCTGAAATGATAGTTGATATATGTGGTGGAGAAATAAGTAAAATAGATATTCAAAAGATAAAAAAACCAGAAAAAAAAAAAATATTATTCGATCCAAATTTATTTTCAAAAACAGTAGGAATAAATATTAAATTAAATGAAATAGTAAAAATTTTAGAGGATTTAGGCTTTAAAAGCAAAAAAAAAACTAAAAATTTAGAAATTGAAATACCTAGCTGGAGGCCCGATATATTTGGACAAGTTGATATTGTTGAGGAGATTATAAGAATTAAAGGATTTGATAAAATTCACTCGATAAATCCAGTAAGAGAAAGATCAAAACCAACTTTAAATTTTTCTCAAAGACTTTTTCATTTGGCGCAAAGATCAGTGGCATCAAAAGGATATTTGGAAGCAATAACATGGTCTTTTACCGATGAGAAAATAAATAAATTTTTTCTTCTAAAAGACAATCCCATTAGACTCGCTAATCCAATAAATTCAGATCTTAATGTCTTAAGAAATTCTATATATCCTAACTTAATTTATTATTTGAAAAAAAATATTGATAGAGGTTTTGAAAATTTCTCATTATTTGAAATTGGACCTTCTTTTAATGGAAAAGAACCAGGTCAACAACAAAATATTATTTGTGGCATTAAAACAGGAAATGTGAATGAAAAAAATTGGAACGAAAAAAACAGATCTTTCGACGTATTTGATGTCAAAAAGGATGTAGTACAAACTCTTGTAGAGCTTGGAATTGATAAAAAAGATGTATTAATTGATGACAAAACTCCACAATATTATCACCCTGGGAAATCTGGCATAATTTTTCCCAAAAAAGATAAAAATAATATTTTGGCGTATTTTGGTGAGTTGCATCCGAATATAATTAAAGAATTAGAAATAAAAACAAATGCCATATATGGTTTTGAAATATTTTTGGATAAATTAGCTACTTACAAATCTAATAACAAAAAAATCAAATCAAAAATAAGTATTTCTGATTTTCAAAAATCTGAACGAGACTTTGCTTTTGTAATCGACAAAAATTTTAAATCTCAAGATTTAATTGAAATAATTTCTAACGTTGATAAATCATTAATTAGGAATGTAAGAATATTTGATGTTTATGAAGGTGAGAATATTCCTTTAAATAAAAAATCAGTTGCTTTAAATGTTGTTATACAGTCTTCAGAAAAAACACTTAATGAAGAAGATTTAAACCAAATTACAAATAAAATTATCTCAATTGTAGAAAATCAAACTGGTGCAAAAATACGATCGTAATGACAGCCATCGATCAAATTAGAAATTTTGCTATAATTGCTCACATAGATCATGGCAAATCCACTATCGCTGATAGAATAATTCATATGTGTGGTGGTTTAACAGAGAGAGAAATGAAAGCTCAAGTTTTAGACTCAATGGATATAGAACGTGAAAGAGGAATAACTATTAAAGCGCAAACAGTTAAATTAAATTATAAGTCAAAAGATGGTAAAAATTATATTTTTAATATAATTGATACACCGGGGCACGTGGATTTTAGTTATGAAGTAAGCAGATCTTTGTATGCGTGCGAGGGATCAATATTAATTGTTGATAGCACACAAGGCGTAGAGGCACAAACTTTAGCAAACGTATATCAAGCTTTAGACATAAATCATGAAATTGTAACTGTTTTAAATAAAATAGATTTACCAGCATCTGATGTTGAAAAAACAAAAAAACAAATTGAAGATGTAATTGGCATAGATACTAGTAACGCCATACCTTGTTCTGGAAAAACTGGAGAAGGCATTAATGAAATATTAGAACAAATTATAAAGTCACTTCCTTCGCCAAAAGGGTCTTATGATAAGGTGTTAAAGTGTTTGTTAGTTGATAGTTGGTACGATTCTTACTTAGGTGTAGTTATTTTGGTTAGAGTTATTGACGGAAAAATTAAGAAAAATATGAAAATTAAAATGATGTCAACTAATCAGGAATATATTGTAGAAAAAGTTGGAGTGTTTACTCCAAAAACAACAGATGTAAATGAGCTTAACTCAGGTGAAATAGGATTCATAATTACTGGAATTAAAAATCTTTCGGACACAAAAGTAGGAGATACAATATGTGACGCAAACATTCCTTTAAAAGAAGCCTTGCCGGGATTTAAGCCCAGTAAACCAGTGGTTTTTTGTGGTTTATTTCCTGTAGATAGCTCAGAATATCAAAAATTAAAAGATGGATTAGCAAAACTACAATTAAATGATGCAAGTTTTTCATATGAAGCCGAATCTTCCTCAGCACTAGGATTGGGATTTAGGTGTGGTTTTTTAGGTTTGTTGCATTTAGAAATAATAACTGAAAGGTTAGAAAGAGAGTTTGATATAAATTTATTAACAACTACACCAGGCGTTGTTTACAAAGTACATTTAAATGATGAAAAGATAATTGAATTACAAAATCCTTCAAGTTTACCCGATCCCTCAAAAATTAAATTTATTGAAGAACCCTGGATAAAAGCAACGATCATTACACCTGATGAATATCTAGGATCTATAATAAAATTGTGTCAGGATAAACGAGGAATACAAAATAATTTAAGTTATTCAGGGAACAGGGCAGTTCTTAATTATGAAATTCCATTAAACGAAGTAGTTTTTGATTTTAATGATAGATTAAAATCTTTAACTAGTGGATATGCAAGCTTTGATTACGATATAGTAGGTCATAGAGAAGGCGATTTAGTTAAACTAGGAATTTTAGTAAATGCTGAACCAGTAGATGCATTATCTATGATGGTTCACAAAAGTTTTGCTCAAACTATAGGAAGAGAAGTGTGTGAAAAATTAAAAGATCTAATTCCAAGGCATAATTTTATGATTCCTGTACAAGCTGCTATTGGAGGTAAAATAATAGCAAGAGAAACAATCAAAGGATTTAAAAAAGATGTATTGACTAAAATCCATGGTGGTGGAGCAAGGGATAGAAAAAGAAAACTACTTGATAAACAAAAAAAAGGAAAAGCCAGATCAAAACAATTTGGAAGAGTAGAAATACCACAAGAGGCATTCATTGGTGTTTTAAAAATTAATAAAGAGAAATAAATGATTTACGATTGTTTTTCATATTGGGATGAGGATACTTTATTAGATATTAGATTGAATATATTAAATGACATTGTCGATTATTTTGTAATTGTTGAAGGGGATAAAACTTGGCAAAATAATTATAAAAAACTTAAATTTGATATCAATAAATTTCCAAAATTTAAGGATAAAATAATTTACGTACCAGTTACAGATATGCCAGATGGTGATAATCCTTACTTAAGAGAAAATTTTCAGAGAAATTGCATATTAAGAGGTCTAAAAAAATCTTCAGAGGAAGATTTTATAATTATTTCTGATCTCGATGAAATTCCAAATCCTAAAACAATTGATATTTTTAAAGCTAATATGAAATATGCTGTTTTTAAGCAGAAACATTATTATTATAAAATAAATTTACAGAGTCAAAAAAATCCATTTTGGTTTGGAAGTAGAATCTGTGTAAAGAAATTTTTAAAGTCACCACAATGGTTAAGAGATTTGAAGTTCAAAAAAAGACCTTTTTGGAGAATAGATAAAATTAGATTAAATAATATAATTGATAATGGTGGATGGCACTTTTGTAATCTTAAAAGTCCAGAGCAACTTTTATACAAATACAAAAATCTTTGCGAAACAAATGATCCTTATAATTTTAATGAAAAAATTGATGAAAAATACTTAAAACTTGATGAGATTGTAAAAAGAATAACACTTGGTGAAGACATAATAGGAAGAGATGATATATATAAAGCTCAGAATTTAGATAATTCTTTTCCTAAGCATATATTGGACAATATTAATTTATATAAGATGTGGATAGCTGACTAATTAAATTTGATAAATTCAATGTCTTTTTCAGGAAAACAAACCAAGTTTTCGTCTATAGAAAAAAATTCATACTTATATTTCTGAAGATTGCTAATTAATTTTTGAAAAGTATCATTATTGATGTGTATATATTCTAAAATAATAATTGGCCTAATAATTATATTATTCAAAAAATCATTTACAATATTTCCATCATAACCCTCAACATCAATAAATAATATTTCAAAATTGTTAAAATTATGTTTATTAATTAAGTTTTCTATGGTTAGAGAATTAACTTTTTCTTTAACAATATGTCTATCTTTTACTCCGTGCTTTAATAAATGTTTTTTATCAAAAGAGGTAATTCCAGGAATATGATCATCGTAATATATAAAATATTTTGGATTAACTTTATAAAGATAGATTAATTCATTGTTTACAGATATTGCAGAATTTTCAAAAGTTACGAAATTAAAATCTTTATAGTTTTCTTTCAATTTTTCAAAACTTTCTTTTATTGGTTCGACCAATAAACTTTTTACTTTATATGATTTAATATATTTGTTTATAATATCAAAACGATTCCCGTCATTTGCACCAATCTGTATTAAATTAGTTATTTTTTTTTCTTCGAATAAATTTTTTAACAATCTATCTAATGTTAAATATGATTTATTGGATATTAGTCTCTCATTTTTAAACAATTGTTTATCAATTAATTTGTAACCTAATGTTCCTAAAACTTTTTTTAATATTTTGTTTTTCATTTTAAAAATATGATACTTATTTACCTGTTAAAAGTTATGTTTGGATATTATATTAGATTATAATTATTGATATGAAAAATATAAAAATGTACTGCGTTACAAATAAAATCTTAAATTTATTAGATGATTCCAATTATAATTTAGGCTGGGTAGGAAATGAAGAACCACCAAAAAATTACATACTTTGTAATGATAAAGATAATATTTTTTACAAGGAAAAATATTATTCTGAACTAACGTTCCAATATTGGTATTGGAAAAATGAATTAAATATAAATGATGATAGTTGGATAGGGTTTTGTCAAAAAAGAAGATATTGGGTCAATAAAAATTCGACAAACATAAAACTTGATAATAATAATTTTAAAGATCATATTTTAGTTGATGTTCCAGAAGAATGGAACAATTATGATGCAATAATTTGTAATCCAATTTTTGTTAATAAAGTTAAAAAAATTAAAATGCTTAAAAGAGGCATAAAATCTATTCTCAAGAAACCAGAAATTTTTTTTAATGAAAAAAAACAAACTGTTGAATTTCATTTTGATATGCATCATGGACATGGAAATTTGAGAAAAGCTATTGCATTAGTTGAACAAGATGACAGGGAAGATTTTTTAAATTTTGTAAACAATTCTATATCATATAATCCTCATATTATGTTTATAGCCAGACCAGAAATTACAAATAAATGGTTTAATGTTTTATTTCCTTGGTTACTTAGATGTGAAAAAGAATTCGGTTTTGAAAATCTAAAAGGTTATGACACTCAAAGATTATATGCTTATTTAGCAGAAAGATATTTGTCCTTTTGGTTCAATAAGCATACTAAATGTTTAAACTGGCCCTGGGCATTTTTTGATACAAACCAAAAATAACTATACCTTATTTAATAATTTGATAATTTTTTTTATTTTTGAGTTTTCTATACTTGGATAAGTCGGAAGAGAGAAAATTCTATTTGATAATTTTTCAGTAATCCTCAAATTTTTTTTTCTGGAATCTTTATACGCTAACATTTTATGTAGTGGATAAGGATATTGAATTCCAAGAAAAACTTTATTTTTTTTCATAAACTTTAAAATTGAGTTTCTTTTTTTATGGGCGACAACATAAAGATGATATACGTGAGAATTATATTGATTAACATTTGGCTTAGTTATATTTGGATTCTTAATTCCATTATTATACATTTTTGCTATTTGTCTTCTTCTATTTATATATTTATTTATATACTTAAGTTTTAAATTAAGAATGCTTGCTTGAATCTCACTTAGTCTTGAATTTGTTCCATTATCTACAGCAAAATATTTTTTATTCCACCACTTACTTGGATTAATTTGTTCCATGCCATAAAATCTTAGTCTTCTTATTTTTTGGTAAATTTTTCTATCATTTGTTGTGACAAAACCTCCGTCTCCATATGCACCTAAAATTTTAGTTGGATAAAATGAAAAACAACCTGTAATTCCAAAATTACCTACTTTTTTTTTTTTATAAGTTGCTCCTTGGGCTTGAGCACAGTCTTCAATTACTTTTAATTTATATTTTTTTGCAATTTTTATAATTTTATCCATTTCGCAAGATTGGCCATAAAGGTGGACTGGAATTATGGCTTTAGTTTTTTTTGATATTGCTTTTTCAATTTCATTATAATTCATCAAATAATCTTCTCTAATATCAATAAATTTTACAGAGGCTCCTGTATTTCTTATGGCTGAAACAGTTGGAATAGCTGTATTTGCAACTGTTATAACTTCATCATTTTGACCTATGCCCAACGCTTTAAGAGACAAATATATAGCATCAGTACCACTTGCAACAGCAACACCATATTTTGATTTATTGGTTTTTAAAAAACTTTTTTCAAATTTTTTTAATTCATAGCCAAAAAATAAATTTCCACTATTAAGAGTTTTGTCGATTGAAGTAAGAATTTTTTTTTTTAAAAATTTATATTCTATTTTATATTCCCAACTTTTAATCATTTTTTTAATATTTTATTTATTTTGCTTAAATTCATTGATGGATTTTTTGGAAATTTGCCTTTATGAGTTTTTTTTGCAAAAATTTTTTTGACATTTGGATTACTTTTTTTAGCGAAATCGTAAACAGTTTTTATGGGTCCACCCAAATTAATTATACCTTTTTTATTTAAAACTTTTTTTAATATTGGAATTAAGTCATTATGAAAAATAAAATTTGTTTTGACATCACCAAACGCTTTCTTATGAATAAATGGTTTTTCAGTCATGCAAATTCTTAGTATCAAAGAATTTTTATACATTTGCACAGCTGACTCTCCTCCTAACTTAGACCATCCATAATTATTTACTGGTAATAAAAAGTCTGATTCTTTATAATTCCCTTTAATTCCTGGATATACATATTGCGTTGAAAAATATATTAACTTTATGTTTTTTTTTGCACACGCCATTGTGATATTTGCTGTACCCAAGATGTTTAAATTTATGCTTTTTATAATATTCTTATCATGAATATCCATAGGCCTTGAAAGTGCAGCCATATGAACGAATATATTTGGCTTTATTTTTTTTAAGTATTTTTCTATTGATTTTATATTTGTTATGTTTAGTTGCGATTTTGAAGGGAAATATACCTTGTATTTGAATTTAGATTTTTGAAGAACTTGACCAAATCTTCCACTCCCTCCAGAAAAAACTATTTTTTTTTTAGATTTCAACATGGGAAAACCATTCTCCACTGAACCTTGTTTCTTTTTTTAAAATTTCATCTTTATGATTCCAAGCAAACAAATAAGCTGCGTCAGGCATATTCTCATTAAAATGTTTCATATCTACAATGGGTATGTGCATTCCAGGACTAAATTTACCAATTTTTTCAGGTGTTGTATCACAAATATAATCAATCATAGTGTTATCAATTTGACAATAATTTAAAATAGTTGTGCTTTTGGATGTTGCTGCATAGCCAGAAATTTTTTTTCCACTAGATTTTAGTTTATTTAATTTGTTCAAAATACTTTTCTTTGAAGACTCACAATTTTTTTTAAAATTCAAGCAAGATTCTATGCTATCAATTTTTTTTGCCTTTTCTAAGTCTACTAAATTTTTTAAATTTTTGGAAATGTCACCTACATTTTTTCTTTTAATTACATATCTCATTGATCCTCCATGAGTTATTTGAGGCAATGCATCTACTAGTTCAAAATCATATAATTTAAAAATCTTAGAAATAGACGAAATAGAAAACATAAATATATGTTCATCATAAATTTGGTCGTAAGATGTTTTTTCTATCATTGAACCAAGATATGGTTCTTCAAATATAAATGTACCATTCTTGCTAAGAAGTAAATCAACACCTTGAATGAGGTTGTTCAAATCAGGTATATGACAAATACAATTTGATGCAAATACTGCATCAGTTTTACCCAAAAAATCTTTGTATTTTGAAACGTTTTCTGTATTAAAAAATTCATTAACAGTTGGTACACCACTAGAATTTGCTTGATCAGCTACATTTTTGGATGGTTCAAAACCAAGAATATTTTCTTTCTTATCAAGAAAATTTTTAAGCAATGTCCCATCATTAGATCCTATTTCGATTATCTTAGATTCAGAATGTAAATAATCTTTTTTTATAAAATCTGAAAAATTTTTAAAATGTTTTTTCATATATTCAGAGCTACCTGTAAAAAATGGATATTTTTCATTAAACATTGACTCTGGTTTTGGATGATCGTTAAGTTGAAAAAGTGATAGATTCTCTGAAAATCCTACTTCCATCTCAAAAAAAAACTCTTTATCAAATTTTTCTTTTTCGATGAAACCATTTGCAATTGGCATTTTTCCAAATGACATAAAAGGCTTTATAGAGGATTTTGTTATTTTACAATTCATCTTTTGGCATTTTTAAATAATTTTAATGTATTGGCAATATCTGTATTTAGGTTAGAATTTAATCTAAGCCCTTTGTTAGATAATTTTTTTTTACTCACATGATAAGATAATTGATTCATTATTGGAGAAACAACATAAGTTATCTTTACATTTTTTTTAAATTTTTTTATTTTTTTAATAATTTGTTCTACTGTAAAATTGTTTGAAACAACGTTATAAACATCGTTCTCAAAAAAATTATTTTCTATTATAAATTTGAATAATTGAAATACATCTTTTATAGACAAATATGGCCTATATTGTTTTAAAGCTGTTTTATAAACTTTTATTTTTTCCCCTATCGCTGCACTTAGACAAAAGCTATTAACCGCTGTATGAAACCTAATACCTTTTGAAACACCGGCAATAGTACCCAATCTAAAAGTATTATATTTAAGTGATTTTTTTCTTCTTTTTAAAATATTCTCTTCTAATATTTTAATTTTAGCATAGGGACTTTGAGGTTTTAAATATTTTTTTTCACATGTCTCATCTACTAATTCGGTTTGTTTTCCATATACACTAGTAGAAGAGAGGTGCACTAATTTTATTTTATATTTTTCACAAAATTTTAACACAGTGTTAAAACAATTAAGATTATTCCTGTACATCTCTTTTTCTATTCCAAAACTTTTTGCTGCGTTAGTCATTGACGCCAAATGAAAAACAATACTTACATTTTTAAATTGATCTAAGGATTTAGGATCATTTAAATCTTTAAGAAAAAAATCAACTTTATTTTTTTTACTGATATTGAACAAGGAATTAAAACGGTTAGCTTTAAGGTTATCAACCAAAATAGCCTTCTTAACTTTTTTTATTTTGTATAAATTTTCTACAAAATAAGAGCCTATGTGGCCACAAGCACCCGTTATCAAAATTTTCATGTATTTTTTTCTATTTTTTTAAATTCAGAATATTTTTCTATATAATCCTGATATTCATATTTCCTATCACATATAACTAAAACTATAGCGTTTTTTGTTAAAAATTTTAATCTACACCATACTAAGTTTGGAACTAGAATACCTTTATTTCTTCTTTTAGAGTCTAACATAATTGTTTTTTCTTTTCCGTATTGTTTCATAATTAAAGCTATATTTCCTAAAACTGGTATAAACAACTGTTTGCATTTTTTATGTGCATGATCTCCTCTATATTCATTTTTTTTTCCAAAAATATAAAAAATTCTTTTCACTTTAATAGGAAATTTATTATTAAAATTTATAGGGACTAAGGTGCCACTTTTCCTTGTAAAAGATTTTAGTTTTATTATTTTAACTTTTTTCATTTTAGTATTTCTTATGTTGAAAAAAATAAGTTTTTAATTTTCTAAAAAAAAATAACTTAATTTTTTTGAATATGTTTTGACTGTATTTTTTACCATTCGTACCTATGTATCCATCTATATCTGCATAAATTGGAGTTTTGGATAGAATCATACCATCGGAAACAGCTTTTAAAACTGCGTTAGCGACACAGTTTTCATAAATTTTATTTATTGAGTCATTTGTTTTTCCTGTTTCAGGTACTAAATATTCTTCAAAAAATTTTTTAGTACCACCATAAATATTTGCATCAGCAAATTTTAGATTGTCAGTTATGTTAATATAAATATCAGTTTGGCTTTTATGCATATCATTTATAATTGCATTAAAATTTTTTACACAATATCTTGCACCAACATCAACAAAATATTCCGTTTTTTTTGCAATATTTGAGCTTTCAAATATTTCTTTTAAAGATAGATGTTGTCCATACCCTTTTCCTAATTTTTTATCAAATGTATTATTTGAATTTGATGACATAATTTCAATTTCTTTATCTTTAAAGTTTTTTGCTAAATTCTTAAAGTAAGTTAAGTCAAAACTTGAATTTTCAATAAATATTATTTTTTTAATATAACTGTTATTAATCCAAAAATTGAATGATTTTTTATAGTCATTTAATCTAGTTTCTTTATTGCTTCTAACCAAATCTGGCATATCTTTAGGATCAATAGTACATGTTAAAATAAGACTAAAATCTAAATTCATATTTAAATTTTAATACCAATTTTTTTTTACTATGTCTTTAATTTTTTGAAAGAAAGTGTGTTTTTATGGTAAATTTTGCTTTTATCAATCTGAAAATTTTATTTTTGATGTTTATTAATTACATTGATAAAAAACATGAACAATTTGAAGTTAAGTAATTATGCTTTTCAAAAAAAATTTATTAAAGGAGAGATGGCCGAGTGGTTTAAGGCGCACGCTTGGAAAGTGTGTGTACCCTCACAGGTACCGTGGGTTCGAATCCCACTCTCTCCGCCAGATTCATTTTTAG
>MDSV01231610.1_pt1 | contig 13687 bp, 11 predicted proteins | sample 810851 | NCBI WGS metagenome assembly MDSV01 (sample SAMN05326640, study PRJNA326480) | marine metagenome | isolation source: seawater | place: Atlantic Ocean: North East | collected 2012 | reverse complement strand
TTCAAGTGTATTTAAGATAGTATCGCATTTTACTCTTACAACTAAATCTTTACTTGTTGAATTAAAATTTGTACCTAATTTTTCATATATCTCAAACTCTTTTAAGTCAGGATATATTAGATTAGCTTCATTTGAGATCTTTTCAAAAATTAACTTTTCTTTACTTAAATTTTTTAATGCTTCAATTTCAAGATTCAATTTATTTACTTCATCACTTTTGTTAGCTAAATCTATAGAATCTCTTAATCTTAATTCTTTAAATAATGTATTTGAATTATTAGAACTCTGGTTGATAATTAGTTTTACATCTTTCAATGCACTATAATCCATTTTTTTATTATTCAATACATCTAGAAAATCATCTGAAATAGTTTTTTGACCATAATTATTGATAACTATTTCTGGTTCATCCCCTTGATTATAATTATATAATGTTACACTTTTTAAATAATCATAATTTGACAGGCCTTTTAATTCTTTTGAAATAAAATCTTTACCTTGAGAGTTGAATTTACTCTCATTCATTACATTAATGAAAGTTATTATGGCTGGGATCATTATTAAGAGTGAAGTAAATGAAATATACCTGTTTATATTTTTTCTATTTGTGGCATTAGTATAATTTACAAGAGGAAATCTTAAAAATTTGAGTACAAAATATGTTGCTATTATTATGTAGATTGAATTAATGGAAAAAAGATACATCGCCCCAAGAGCATAATCAATATTTTGTATTGCCAAACCAAAACCAGCCGTGCATAGCGGTGGCATTAGAGCAGTTGCAATAGCAACCCCAAAAATTGCAGAGCTTAAATTTTCTTTTTTAGTTTTAGCTATAATTAATGCTAACCCACCAAAAAATGCTATTAAAACATCTCTAATGTCAGGTGTAGTTCTGTCAAGTAATTCAGATGATTCTTCTCTAAGTGGAAAAATAGAAAAGAAAATAAATGCAGTCAATACACTAATAAAAACCATTACTAAAAAGTTTATTACTGAGCTTTTAAGGGTCTGTAAATCATTTGTGGAGATAGAATATCCGAGTCCTAGTATTGGGCCCATTAGAGGTGAAATTAACATAGCACCAATAACAACTGGTGTTGAGTTTGCATTTAAACCAACAGATGCTATCAATATTGAACAAACTAAAATCCATGCTGTTGTGCCGCGCATAGAAATGTCGGATTTAATTGAATTGACAACCATGTTTTTGTCAACTTCATTCTGGAAAGAAAAAACTCTTTTTAATAAAATATTAATTGATTTAAATAATCCTGATGCATTTTTTTTTAAGTCATCAGAGCCATCATTAAAATCGAACTTAGTTTCCATTATTTTATTTCTTTAAGTCCCGTTAAATCGGATGAGCTCTTTATCTTTTGTCCAAGACCATCAATAATTTTTATATCATATTTTTTACAAATAGCTGATTCAGGAATTTCATAGTTTTTTCTATCACCACCATTTGCAAAAATATCAGGCTTAATTTTTTCCAAAGAGGCACATACGGTTTTATCTTTATCAATAGAAAGAAAAGCTTCATCAACATTTTTTAGATTTGAAACAATGGTCACCCTATCCTTCTCATCCATGAAAGGTTTACCTTTTTTAAGTTCACATTGATAATTGTTATTTACAATGACAACCAGTTTATCACCTAATTTTTTAGCCATATTTATATATTCAAGATGACCAACATGTATTGGATCAAAATAACCACTAATTGCTACCACTTTCATAGTTTAACTTTTGTACTCCCTAAGAATAAATATTTTTTATCATTATCTATTCTTAAGCAAAGATATCTTTTTCTTCTTTTATTTATTTTTTTAAACTTGCCTAAATTTCTATAATTAAAAATCTCTCCATCATTCAACTGATCTAGATATACATTATCATTTACATTATCATATAAATCCAGTTTTTTTGAAAGATTAATATCATAACAAAAACTAGATTTTGGATTTTTCATGTGATCAATTAATTCAGAAAGTAAATTACTTGGGAAATACTCTTTATAGAGAATTGGATTTAATAAAGATTGAAATTTTTGTTTCCATAATAAACCATGAGGTTTTGCTAATCTATTTTTTTTAAATACAAAGAAATGAGCTAGCTCATGAATAAGAATGAGTAAAAACCTGTATTTATTTGAAGTTTTGTTTATTGTTATTGTATATCTATCATTATTATACCTAAAATCTCCATGTTTTGTGGATCTTTGATTGACCAATTTAAAATCAATGGTCTCATTTTCAACTAATGATCTTACATATACAACTAGATTTGATGGAATATAAGTTTCTAATTCTTTTATCATGGATTAGAGATCGAAACAGGAATCACTTTTCCATTAAAAAGTAAAGGATTTGAAGTAGAAAAATCATATATGAATTGAGCCATATCTTTCGGTTTTACTTCAGCATTGTATCCAGGAAAGGCAAGTTCAAGCATGGGAGTTTGAACAGCACCTAAACACAAAGTGTTTAAATAAGGACCATCTTTAAATTCTGTTGCTAGAACCTCAGTTAAAATATTTAATGCTCCTTTACTGCTGGAATAAGATGCTAAACCAGGAAATTTTGAGCTACCTCCAATACCACCGATACTACTGATATTTACTATATGAGAATCTTTTTTAAAGAATGGAAAAAGTGATTGTATTAACCTGATAATTCCAAAAAAATTTACATCATATGTGGATTTAAAATCAACTTGAGTCTGATCTAAAAAAGGTTTATTTACTAATTTCCCTGCGTTGTTGATTAAAAAATCCACTTGTAATGAATTAGAACTTAAAAAATCTACTAATTTTTTGGTATCGTCATCAATGGTTATATCAAAATTAATATGCGTTAAAGTTGAAGAAAACTCATGGTCTGAAACAATGTTCGATCTAGATAAAGAAATTGTTCTAATACCTTCTTTATCAAATTTCTTTATTAGCTCTAAACCGATACCAGAACTTGTCCCTGTGATTAATGCAGTTTTCATTAAGATTTAAACTAATATTGTTACAGGATTTTCAATGTATCCTTTTAGGGTTTGAAGGAATAACGAACCAGTTACCCCATCGACAGATCTATGATCGCAAGCTAAAGTTAGTTTCATTGTATTACTTACGACTATTTTATCATTAACTACTACAGGCTTTTTAACTATAGCGCCAACAGATAAAATAGCAGAATTGGGTTGATTAATTATAGATGTGAACTCTGAAATACCAAACATGCCTAGGTTAGAAATTGTAAAAGTACTGCCCTCAATTTCATCAGGCCTTAATTTTTTTGATTTTGCTCTTACGGCATAATCCCTTACCTTACTATTAATTGAATGTAAAGATTCTTTATCTGCATTTTTAATGACAGGAACAACTAAACCATCTTCAATTCCCACTGCAACACCAATGTGTACGTTGTTGTTTAAGATTATTTTTTCATCATTCCACTGAGAATTAACTTGCGGATGATTTTTCAATGCTACTGCACAAGCTTTTACTACAATATCATTAAAAGATATTTTTGTGTCAGGTATAGAATTATACTGTTCTCTAAAAGCTATGGAATTGTCCATATTAAATTCAACAGAAAGGTAGTAATGAGGAGCAGTAAACTTAGATTTACTTAAATTTTTAGCAATTGCCTTCCTCATAGTGGAGTTTTGAACAATAGTTGTTTCCTCTTTGATTAAATCATCTACTTTCAGAGATTGATTTTTCTGAATTTGAATCTTCTTCTCTGTGATTTCTAATGCAGGAGTAATATCACTCAAATCATTTTTAATTATTCTTCCATTTTCACCAGTACCTGTTACTTTACTTAAATCAATATTTTTTTCTTTGGCAATTTTTTTTGCTAATGGAGAAGCTTTAATTCTTTCATTTAAATTAGAGCTAGCATTGGTAATATTAATTTCTTTTTCAACTTCATTCAATTCAATACTGTCATTAGATTCTTCCGAAGGAATGTTTGAAGATTCCTTACCATAACTTTCTAAAGCTTTTGGAACATCAATTTCATTTTCAGAAATAATTGCAATTAACTCATCAACTTTTACTGTTTCACCTTCATTAACAGCAATATGACTTAAAACACCATCATAAAAAGATTCAAATTCCATGGTTGCCTTATCTGTTTCTATCTCAGCAAGAATTTCACCTTCCTTGACTTGATCACCTACATTTTTTAACCATGATGAAATAGTTCCCTCTTCCATAGTATCACTCAATCTTGGCATTGTTATGTAGTCAATTGATCCTTCAATTTGAGATGTTTTGTCCGTAATAGGTATTTCTATATTTTCAATTTTAGAATTTTCTGTATCATCAATTTTTTCTTGCTCATTTATCTGATCAACAAGATCTAATTGATTGCTTGTCGTATTTTCTATTTCATTTTTTTCAGTACTTACCAAAGATAAATTATTGACATATTTTGAAATATCTTCACCCTCATCACCTATTATACATAATAGTGAATCTACAGTTGCAGGAACACCCTCTTCAATGGCAATATGCAATAAAGTGCCATCATAAAAAGATTCGAATTCCATAGTTGCTTTATCTGTTTCTATCTCAGCAAGAATTTCACCCTCTTGAACTTTATCTCCAACTTTTTTTAACCACGAGGCTACGACACCTTCTTCCATGGTATCGCTGAGTCTGGGCATTTTTATGATTTCTGCCATTTATAATTTATGTTTTAAAAAAGGGTAATTTTCTTGCTCATATACAGCATCATACATAACATTAATTTCTGGAAAAGGAGATTCTTCAGCAAATTTTTGACACTCTAATACTCTCTGTTTAACACGATTATCCATATCCAAAATTTCAAGGTCAGATGCATAATTATTTTGTATAATTATGTCTTTAACCTGAGTTATGGGATCAATTTTTCTGTATTCTTCTACCTCTTCTTTTGTTCTATATTTTTGAGCATCAGACATGGAATGACCTCTGTACCTGTAAGTTTTCATTTCAAGTAAACTGGGACCATTTCCTGATCTTGCCCTAGATATAGACTCATTTAGAGCTTCGGCAACTTTTACAGGGCTCATTCCATCTACAGGTCCACACGGCATTTCATAACCTAATCCTAATTTCCATATATCAGTGTGGTTTGCAGTTCTTTTAACTGAGGTTCCCATTGCATAACCGTTATTTTCAACAATGAATACAACAGGTAAATTCCAAAGCATAGCTAAATTTAAGGCCTCATGAAAAGATCCTTGCCTTACTGCTCCATCCCCCATGAAACATAAAGTAACATTATCTCTGCCATGGTATTTATCACCAAAAGCCATTCCTGCACCTAATGGTATTTGTCCACCTACAATTCCATGACCACCATGAAATCTGTGTTCTTTAGAAAAAATATGCATGGAACCTCCTAATCCATTTGATGTGCCAGTTCCTTTTCCATAAAGCTCTGCCATAACTTTTTTTGGATCAACTCCCAGACCAATTGGCATAACATGATTTCTGTAAGCCGTGATCATTCTATCTTTCTCTGTATCCATTGCATGTAAGGCACCAGCAAGAATTGCTTCTTGTCCATTATAAAGGTGCAAAAAACCTCTTACCTTTTGTTGAATATATACTGCTGCTAACTTATCTTCAAATTTTCTCCAGAAAAGCATTTCTTCATACCAATTGAGGTATGTATCTCTAGTTATTGGTTTCATAAACTTGAGCAAAGATACTTTAAAAAATTATTTTTTTATCAAAATAAATAGTTGATTTATCTAATTAAAAATATTGTAAGACAACGAAAATCTAAGAGTGTTTTCAAGAGGACTAATAACATCAGATGTTGAAATTAAATAAGATAAATCAACTTGAAAATTTGATTCTGTTGCAAAACCAGCACCAATTGTAAAAAACTTCCTTGATCCTTTCAGTTCATGTTCACTAAAATATCCAGATCTTAAAAATAATACATCATTAAAGGAATACTCTAGCCCTAAACTGTAAGTTAGCTCTTTTAATTCTTCACTAAATCCACCTGGTGCATCATTAAAAGATTTAAAGATTCCAGATAAAAAACCAATATTAGGTTGAGAATATGAAATGATAGTTGAACCATCTGAACTGTAAACTGGAATATTTGGAGTTGGGACTAACAACTTATTAATTTCAATTGATAAAGCAAGGCTGTTATTACTATCATAAATAAACTCAATTCCATTTCCAAGTCTTAGGTTTGAAGGGATGAAATTCTCCTCACCTAATTCAGAATACTTCATTTTTGGACCAAGATTAGAAATATTAAAACCTGCACGATAAATTGCATCATTATTACCTAACTGAAAGATGTTAGATTGAAAAAATCCAGAAATATCGACCGCAAAAGAGGTTGCAACTTCAGTTTCACTATTAAATGATTGAAGTTTTACATCAGAAAGAAGAAATCTTCCTGTTATTCCCATAGAAAAATTATCGCTTAATTTTAGTCCATACCCTGCATCAATCGTGAATTCATTTGGACTTTCCACAACTGGAATATCGAGAGGGTTTTCTAAAATATCAATCTCTCCTAAACTAAAATATTTCAAACTAAAACTCCAAACAGATCTTTCTGATCTTCTCTTGAAATATGTTAAATTACCTAAAAAAACATCACTTACTACACTACTTAAATATGGTGTATAACTGAATCCAATACCAACATTACTTTCAGAGAAAAGATATTTTGATTGATTCCATTGTTGAGAAAAATTATCAGAAGATGTAGATACTCCTTGATCACCCAATCCCGATGCTCTTGCATCAGACGAAATTAGCAAGAAAGGAACAGCGGTAGTTATAACTCTTCTATCCTCTTGAGAATACTGATTAGCAGAAATCAGAAAAACAAGTAAAATTGAAAAAATAAATTTGGATTTAATCATTAGTAGATCAAGATAATAAATAAGGTATAATTATTGTTAATTTTTTATATTCAATATTAAAATTTAATCCAATAATTAAATCCTTAGTCTAAACTTTATATATTTACATCGATTTATGAGAAATTTTAACTCCTTAATATTTGTTCTTTCGATATTAGCATTAGTTGGGTGCAACAGAAAGAGCTATAAGTCTGGCAAAAATATTTCTCAAGCAACTGGCTGGAAGATTAACTCAGCGGAGGGGAGTTTTAGTTATAATACCAAATACAAAGGTCAACAAAATGCACCAGGAATGATATTCGTTCAAGGTGGGACATTTGTAAAAGGAAACTCAAAAGACAACGTACTTAACGATTGGAACAATACTCCTACCCAACAGTATGTTAGATCTTTTTTCTTGGATGAGACTGAAGTAACTAATATCATGTATTTAGAATATATTGATTGGCTAAAAAAAATGTATGGTAATGATGATGAATTAAAAAAAATATATTTAGCAGCACTTCCTGATACTCTTGTTTGGCGTAATCCTCTTGGATTTAACGAGGATATGGTAAACAATTACCTGCGTCATCCAGCATTTCAGAACCACCCTGTAGTAGGTGTTAGCTGGCACCAGGCAAATAATTTTTCAAAATGGAGAACACATAGAGTAAATGAAAGAATTTTAGCTGAGAAAGGCTATATTAACAGAGACTCAATTACAAATCCTTCCTCAAGGTTAAATTTTAATACAAATACATATTTATTAGATCCTAGAAGCGCTTATGGAGGAAATATCAACAATGTTATTGGACAAAACTCTGTAAGTGAAAACGACACAATTTTCTCCTCTATTGAAGAAGGACTATTGCTTCCTGAATACAGACTCCCGACTGAAACTGAGTGGGAATACGCTGCTTTGGGCTTAGATGAATTAAGATTTGGAAATAATTACAGGGGGAAAAAGAAATTTCCATGGGATGGTGAGTATACAAGATCTCAAAAAAAGAAAACATTAGGTGATCAATTAGCTAATTATAAGCTTGGAAAAGGTGATTATGGTGGGATTGCAGGTTGGTCAGAGACAGGTTCGGGAATCACTAGCTCTGTAAGATCATACCCTCCAAATAGTTTTGGTTTGTACGGGATGGCAGGTAATGTTGCTGAATGGGTAGCTGATGTTTATAGACCTATCATTGATGACGAAGCCAATGATTTTAACTATTACAGAGGTAATCTGTATAGTAAACCATTAATTGACGAAGAAGGCCGAGTTACAACTGTTACAAAAGAAAATTTTTCTGATCAATATGAAGTTTTACCTAATGGAAGACTTCTTATAAAAAATATGCCTGGTGATCTAGTTAAAGTTAATTTAGATTCATTAGATCTTCTACGAACTAATTACAATTCGTCAGACAATAGAAATTTTAGAGATGGAGATACAGAATCATCAAGATTCTTTAATATGGGAAATGATGAAAGTCAAAAAATGTATAATTCACCAAGTGAATCAGAATCTAATTTGAATAAAGCAAGCACTTCTCTAATCAGTAATGAATCTAGGGTTTATAAAGGTGGTTCTTGGCTTGATAGGTCTTATTATTTAGATCCAGCTCAAAGAAGATTTCTTCCAGAGTATATGACAACAAACTTTATTGGATTTAGATGTGCGATGTCATATTTAGGTGAATCTCGAAATTCAACAAAACCCAAGAAAAGGTAATCCAATATTTTTTTTGTTTACTTATATTTAATACATGAAGGTTGAAAACCTGTATGATATACTAGTGAAATGTGATCATAAAGTTTCCACTGACACTAGAAAAATTATTAAAGGATCTATTTTCTTTGCTTTAAAAGGTGAAAATTTTGATGGTAACAATTTTGCTTTAATAGCATTGAAAAATGGTGCAAGTTATTCTATTGTTGACAACAAAAATATTTCAAAACCTGATGATAGGATTATTTTAGTTAAGGATGTTCTAGAGACATTACAAAACTTAAGTAAATATAATAGAACTAAATCTTCTTGTTATGTTATTGGATTAACTGGAAGTAATGGTAAAACAACTACAAAAGAACTTATCCACCACGTACTAAAAATCAACTACAAAACAATTTGTACAAAAGGGAATTACAACAACCATATAGGAGTTCCTTTAAGTTTACTAGAAATTAAATCTTCAACCGAGTATGCTATAATTGAAATGGGTGCAAATAATTTTGGAGAAATAAAATTCTTAACTGAATTAGTTCAACCAGATATTGGTTACATTACCAATTTTGGATTAGCCCATCTGGAGGGGTTTAATAATTTAAATGGAGTTATTCGTGCAAAGACCGAGCTATATAATTGGTTAATAAAAAATGATAAGCAAATATTAATAAATAATGATGACGATGAGCAAAGAAATTTTATAAATGATAAAGCAGTTTTGTTTGGAAAAGATAAAAATAGCCACTATCAATTTGAACAAAATAAATCTAATCTTGTTAGTTTAAAAATTAATGATTTGATTATCAAGACTCAGTTGTATGGTAGCTATAACTTTAGTAATGTTTGTGCCGCAATAACATTAGGTTTAGAGAATAAAATTGAACTTAGAAAAATTTCAAAATCATTAAAAAATTACAGTTCTGAAAATAATCGCTCTCAAATAATTTCGAAAAATAATAGTGAAATAATCATGGATGCATATAATGCAAATCCAACGAGTGTTAAGGGTGCTTTAGAATCTCTATCTAATTTAGCTAATTCTAAACTTGCAATTATTGGAGATATGTATGAATTAGGAAAGGCAGAAAATATTGAGCATCAAAAAATAGTAAAATTTGCCAAAGGTCTAAATATTGATAAAATAATTTTTATCGGATCTAGATTTAAGAAATGTGAGATTAATTTTAAAAACTTTCACTTTTTTAATAACAAAAGAGAATTCCATAAAAGTAATTTGAAACTAGATAAAAATAATATATTAATTAAAGGTTCCCGCTCAATGAGAATGGAAACAATAATAAATGAACTATAATGAAAATAATTAAATACTTACTGATTTCAATTATCATTTTTTCTTGTGAAGAAAATAACTTAACAAAATGGGTAAATTATGACGAGTCATCAGAACTTGTTGAAAGTCAAGAAAATGACAACAGAAGGCTAAGATACCAGAGAATACAAAGTATATCAAAAGATAAAAATCAATTGATTGAAGGGTTTGAGAAGGAAATTTCAAAATTTATCAAAAACAAATATGATTCTTACAGAGAATTGATTTTAGAAAGATCTATTCCAGAAATTCAAAAAAGTATTACTGAAGGAAAATTAAGTTATTATGATTTGACTTTATTTTATTTAAGTAGAATGTACCTGATAGAATTTAATGATAAGCTTTATCTAAATTCAATAATCTCAATTAATAAAGATGTATTAGAAGTTGCAAAAGAAAGAGATAAAAACTCAAAAGGTGAAATTAACTCTATCTATGGTATTCCAATACTTTTAAAGGACAATATTGGATTTGATAAATTACCAACAACTGCTGGAGCTTTTAGCTTGAGAGATAACTTAACTGAAAATGCATTTATTGTTAATCGCCTAGAAGATGAAGGTGCAGTAATTCTTGGAAAAACTAATTTGAGTGAATGGGCTAATTATTTTTGTTTAGGATGTCCCAACGGATATAGTGCTCTGGGTGGTCAAACCTTGAATCCATATGGAAGAAAGATTCTCGACACGGGTGGATCAAGCTCGGGGAGTGGAGTTGCAACTGCCTCTAACCTATCAAGTGTTTCTCTCGGATCAGAAACTTCTGGATCTATTTTGTCGCCATCGTCATCAAATTCGCTAGTTGGAATGAAACCTACAATAGGTCACATAAGTAGATCCGGCATAGTACCTATTTCATCAACACTTGATACCGCTGGACCCATGACTAAGTTTGTGATTGATAATATTATTGTATATAACTCAATAATAGGTTTTGATAATAACGATTCTTATTCAAAAACCACAAGTTCTATAGACATGGAAAAGGTATTTAATTCATCTTTAAAAAATAAAAAACTAGGATACTATAGCAACTACTATAAGAACGATTCTATTTATAAATTAAACATTGATTTACTTAAAAATTATGGAGCAGAACTTTATGAATTAAATCCAAAATCAGTTCAGCTTAATGATTTTAGAAAATTGTTAGACGAAGATATGAGAAGGGATCTAGTTAGTTATTTAGAAGACTATGGTAACACAACACTCGAAGTTAAAGATGTTGCCTCAATAATAGAGTTCAATTCTTTAGATTCAATAGAAAGATCACCTTATGGTCAAGGAATTTTTAGAGGAATTTTAAACAATCCATTTTCAGATGAAGAGCTTTATGCTTTAAGAGAATCTTTATTGTCAAGTGGAAATCTTTATTATGATCAATCTTTTGAAAAATATGAACTTGATGCTGTTTTATCTATTAACAACTATGGAGCAGGCTATGCAGCAGCTGCACATAACCCCTGCTTGACAGTACCAATGGGATTTAGAAAAAATAATCAACCAGCAGGATTAACATTTATAGGAAAGTCTGGAAATGAACAAATTCTTTACGAGCTTGGTTATTCTTTTGAAAAAGTTTCTAAAAAAAGAAAAGCTCCAAATAATTAATTTGGAGCTTTAAAATATTTACAAGGGTAAATTAAACAGATAAACTAACTTCTAAATCAATATCATCAAGAATTAACTTATCTCCAAGATTCTCAAAGAAAGTCCCTGATCTAAATTTAACATCGTATTTCGATCTATCAAAAGTCAAATTTGCATTGTAATTATTATCATCATTTTTAGTGATATTAAATTCAATTGGGTGAGTAATGTCTTTGATTGTGAGCTCACCATTAACGTTAAAACTTCCATTTTCTAAACTATTTGAATTCAAGACTTTTAATGATGCTGTTTGAAACTTTTCAATTGAGAAAAAATCATCAGAACTTAAATGTCCTTCAAGTCTTTCTTTCCATTCACCTTCAAGATCTTCAACGTTTAGAGATGTCATATCAACAGTAAATTCGCCACTAGTAATTTTTGAATCAACGATTACTAAGTTAGCTTGAGTTAGTTTTAAACTGCCATAGTGAGTTTTTGAGGTAAGTTCTGTTCCAGTCCATTTTATATTACTATTTTCTAAATTAAATGACAATGAGGTATCTTGAACAGCTACATCATTTTTTTTCTCTTCTTTCTTAGTATTTGTGTTACAAGCAAAAGTTGTGATTGCAACAAATAAATAAAGTATTTTTTTCATGTTAATATTTTAGAAATAATTTTCTAAAATCATGCCAAAACTAATTCTCAAAAATATAATCCAATGCAAGAGATGTCATTGATCTGACACCAGTTGCTAAAGCTGAATCATCAACATAGAAATCTGGTGTGTGATGAGGAGCAGAAGTGCTCAAGTCAACACCTTTTTTAGTTCCCCCAATAAAAAAATACATCCCTGGAATTTTTTCTTGAAAAAAAGAAAAATCTTCAGCACCAGTGATAGCATCCATATAATGGACATTTGATTCTCCGTTTACTCTCTTTAAGGTAGGCAACATTTTCTCATAAAGATTTGGCTGATTAAATGTGATTGGATAACTAACCATGTAAGTGATTTTTGCTTCAACCCCATTAGCTTCAGCAATATTATGAACAACTTCCTCGAGTCTTTTAAGAACTAATTTTTTCATACCATTATCTAAAGTTCTAATGGTACCAAGCATATACAAATCCTCTGGGATAATATTACTTCTTACTCCACCATGAATACTACCAATGGTAACAACTGCAGCTGCTTTGGTTAAAGGCATACTTCTACTAACAATTGTTTGAATCGAGTTAATCATCTGTGATGCTGCAACAATCGGATCTTTTCCAGTCCAAGGTGTTGAACCATGTGTTTGAACACCCTTCAAATCAATTCTAAACTCATTTACAGCAGCCATAATTCCTTCTGGTCTAACATAGACATTTCCAACAGTTGTCTGAGAATTTATGTGTAATCCAAAAATTGCATCAACATCAGGATTTTTTAAAACACCCTCCTTTACCATCAGTTCAGCACCTCCTTCTTCACCATTTGGTGCACCTTCTTCTGCAGGTTGGAATATGAATTTTACCTGTCCTGGAATTTGATTTCTTAATTTGTACAAGATTTTTGCAGTAGCTAATAATATAGCTGTATGAGTATCATGTCCACAAGCATGCATTACAGGTACGGTTTCTCCGTTATATTCCCCGGTCATTTTTGATGCCCAAGGTATATCAGCTCTTTCTTTTACAGGAAGCCCATCAATATCAGCTCTTAACCCAACAACAGGTCCTGGTTTTCCTTCATTTAAAATTGCAACTACTCCAGTTTTAGCAATCCCAGTTTGAGGTTTATACCCTATTTTTCTTAGTTCATCGGCAATTCTTTGAGAGGTTTTAAATTCTCTATTACTTAACTCAGCATTTTGATGAAACCAATGTCTTAACTCAATGATCTCGTCGAGATTATTTTCTATAAGATCATTAATTTTTTGATCAAAATTTTGACCCAAACAGTTTAATGAAAAGATAATTAGTAGGAAATTTAGATACTTCATAATAAGATTTTTTGAATTATATACTTTTCAGTATAACATAAATATATAATAAAAATACAATGTTAAAGAAATTTGTGGGTGATACTGGATTCGAACCAGCGACCCCTACCCTGTCAAGGTAGTGCTCTGAACCAACTGAGCTAATCACCCAAGGGTTGCAAACATATAAAATTTAGTATAATTATTGCTA
>MDSV01005691.1_pt1 | contig 13687 bp, 15 predicted proteins | sample 810851 | NCBI WGS metagenome assembly MDSV01 (sample SAMN05326640, study PRJNA326480) | marine metagenome | isolation source: seawater | place: Atlantic Ocean: North East | collected 2012 | reverse complement strand
TCCGGCGGAAGCGGTAGAACCGGCCGGCGCCATCGGTCCAGGCGGCTTCGTAGAGATCGGACGGGATCGACTGCACGGCGGCCAGCATGTAGATCGTCACCATCGGCACGCCGATCCAGACATCGGTGACGATGGTGGCGATGAAGGCGGAGGTGCCGGTGGCAAGGATCGGGAACGGGCCGTCGAGCAGGCCGAAGCGCTGCAGCAGGCCGGAAATCATGCCGAACTGGCCATTATACATCCAGCCCCACATGAAGATCCCGATCGCCATCGGCACGATCCATGGCGGCATGGCGAGCACCCGAAACAGGGTGCGGCCGGGCACGGCGGCGCTCAGGAGCAACGCGCCGAACACGCCGATCACCATTTTCGCGGCGACCGAGAAGAAGGTCCAGATGAAGGTGCGGATGATCACCTCGCCGAAGCCGCGCTCGAAGATCTTGAAATAGTTCTCCAGCCCGACCCAGTCATAGGTCCGCTTCAGCGAGGCATCGGTGAAGGAAAGGTTGATCGTATCGAGCAGCGGATAGGCGACGATCAGCAGGATATAGATCAGGGCGGGGGCGAGAAGGAGCCAGGCGAAGATGACGGCTGAGCGTTTGGTATCCATCCCGATCCCCCTCAGCCCGTCGCTTTCGCTTCGGCGGTCTCGCCGTGAAGAAGCGCGTCATAGCGGGCCCAGACCGGGGCGAGATCGACCACCTTGCGCTCGCGGCGGGCCTCGTCCATGGCGAGCGCCAGAATGCCGGCCTCGATGGCGTCGAGCGCGGAGACCGGCAGCGCCGCGCCGCGGGTGATGTGGGCGATCACATCCTCTGCCATCTGCTCGTCCGCGCCGTAATGCTGCGAGCGTTCGGAGGGGGCGGAATAGGTGCGCGACACGGTCTTCTCACCGGTGCGGGCATCGTGAACATCGAGGAAGCCGCGCACGAAATCGCCCTCCGCCATGCCCTTCGCGCCGATCACGCAGAAGCGGCGGAACTCGTCGGGTACATTGAGATTGGTGTGAAAGGTCATGGCGACGCCGTTTTCATATTCGACGGTCGCGGTCTGGTAATCGATGATGTCGCCATCGCTGTCGAACACCCTGTCCGATCCCATCCAGCCGCTCGGCTTACGGTGATAGACCTCGATATCGTTGGCGCCCGCGCCCTGGGGCGCATTGGCGGGCGTGAAGCTCTTGCGGCCGCCGAAGCTTGCGACATAACGCGGCCGCGCGCCGACCACGCCATTATAGAGGTCGAGGTCGTGGCAGCATTTTTCCAGCATGAACGGCCCGGAATAGCGGGTGTGTCGCCGCCAGTCGCGCATGAAGAACGCGCCGTGATAGGGCGCGATATGCTCCGACGCCTCGATCGAAACCACATCGCCCAGCCGGCCGTCTGCCTGGGCGGCACGCAGGTCGCGGTAAAGCGGCGAATAGCGCAGCACGAGGCCGACCAGCAGCCGGTCATAACCGTAGGCGTTGAGGAGGGCTGCGAGTTCGTAGCTCTCCTCGATACTCATCACGATCGGCTTTTCGGTGAAAACGGTCAGTCCCGCCTCAAGCCCGGTGCGGATATGGTCGAGATGCATGAAATTGGGCGAACCGATCATCAAGAGATCGAACGTCTCGTTTTCGATCAGCGCTTCGGGCGTGTCATAGGCCCTGCCGGGAGAAATGCCGTCTTTTTCAAGCGTTTCGAGACCTGCGGGTGCCGGATCCACATAGCCCACGATCTCGAAATCGGGGTCCAATTCGGAAAACACCACGCCAAGATAACCCAGACGGAAACCGAGTCCGATAATAGCGACCTTCATGGAGGACTGTTCCCAACATTTTCGTAATTTATTTTCTTCAGACTGAGACAAGAAAGCCGAAACGTCAACAAACTTTCACTAAAAAAATGACTTCATGAAAATGATTTTCAGAAACTTGTCATGGCCTCAATACTGACAGGAGGGCGCGCCGGGATCCGCTGACGCCCGCCACACGACAAAAAAAAGGCCCCGGAAAACCGGGGCCATCCTGAGGTGGAGGGGGGCAAGTCACCTCGGGCATTGCAGCCGATGTTGGGCTTTGCCAGTTTCGGCGGCGAAAGCGGCAGGCTGTTCGTGATCAGTCGACGGGCTGTTGGGCCTCGTCACTGACAGTCATTCCAGCACTCTCCGCGGTGTCGAAACGCTCGGTGCTTTCAATGTCGATGCCGTCGGCGGACACCATCATCCGCAGACCGTCCATCGGGATCGCCGCTGGCTGGAGAGCGAAGGCCGCCGGCGCGGCGGCCAGCAAAAGGACCAGGGCTGAGGGGACCGTGAACCTTGTCATTGCCATTGCTCCTGGAAGAGTGCGACGCCGGAAACCGGCGCGCACGCGTTGTTTACGGCGTCAGTCGTCGCTCTGGCGAACCTGATCGACGAGCTTCAGCGAACCGTCATCGGAAACGCGGAAGAAATTCACGTAACGGTCGCCAAACTTGTCGGTGCCATTGATCTGGACCGTGGAGCCGACCGGAGCCTTGGACAGCGTGCCGGTTTCCGGAACGGCCGAAGGCTGGATGGCGAAGGCGGCGGGGGCTGCTGCGAGGGCGGCAACGAGCGCTGCGGTTGCTGTGAACTTGTTCATTGTGAATACTCCTTGGGTATTTTTATGCGGAGCGCCTTTTTCGGCGCGTCATCATTATTGTTTGCGGTGGGTACTACCGCTTTCAGTCGTCGCTCTGGCGAACCTGATCTACGAGCTTCAGCGAGCCGTCATCGGAAACGCGGAAGAAATTCACGTAACGGTCGCCAAACTTGTCGGTGCCGTTGATCTGGACCGTGGAGCCAACCGGGGCCTTGGAAAGCGTGCCGGTTTCCGGAACGGCCGAAGGCTGGATGGCGAAAGCGGCGGGGGCTGCTGCGAGAGCGGCGACGAGCGCCGTGGCTGCTGCGAACTTGTTCATTGTAAAATACTCCTTAGATATGTGGGCGATGGTGCGCCGTGCCGGCGCGCCATCGCTATGTGTGTCAGTCGTTGCTCTGGCGAACCTGATCGACCAGCTGCAGCGAGCCGTCTTCGGTCACGCGGAAGAAGTTGACATAGCGGTCGCCGAAATTGTCGGTGCCGTTGATCTGGACCGTGGAGCCGACCGGGGCCTTGGAAAGCGTGCCGGTGTCCGGAACGGCGGAAGGCTGGATGGCGAAGGCCGCAGGGGCTGCTGCGAGAGCGGAGACCAGGGCGGCGGTTGCTGCGAACTTGTTCATGATGAAACTCCTTTGATCATCATTGTGTCGTTTGATGACTGGGAGATGGGTTTTAATCAGTTGATTAACAAGTCTTCATTTTAGAACCGCAGCGTCGTTTTTTTGTTGACGGTCCACTCCGAAGTCTTTGATGCCGCTCCATTTTTCAGAACGAAACTGCCTGAGCAGCGCGACGAATCGCATTATAAATCAATTGATTAAATCGGTATTGAGGCCACCGCCTAGAAGCCCGCAGGGGCCGTTTCAGGCAACAAAAAACCCGGCCGCGAGGCCGGGTCATTTTTCTATTTTTTGTCAAAAAAACTTCAGGCGTCGAGCTTTTCCGCCACCAGCGTGCGCAATTTTCCGAGGTCCTTGGCGAAATTGCGGATGCCTTCGGCAAGCTTTTCGGTCGCCATCGGGTCCTCGTTCATCATCCAGCGGAAGGTTTTTTCGTCCATGTCGACCTTGTCTTCGGCCTCGAACACATCGGGCGTGAGCTTGCGTTCCAGCTTGCCCTCGTCAGCGGCGAGTTCTTCCAGCAGGTTCGGGGAGATCGTCAGCCGGTCGCAGCCTGCAAGGCCTTCGATCTCGCCGGTATTGCGGAACGACGCGCCCATGACCACGGTCTTGATGCCGTTGGCCTTGTAGTAATTGTAGATCGAACGGACCGACAGCACGCCCGGATCGGTCTCCGACGTGTAGGTCTCGCCGGTGTCCTTTTTGTACCAGTCGAGAATGCGGCCGACGAAGGGCGAGATCAGGAAGGCGCCGGCATCGGCGCAGGCGATCGCCTGGCATTTGGAAAACAGCAGCGTCAGATTGCAGTCGATGCCTTCCTTCTGCAGGATTTCGCAGGCGCGAATGCCTTCCCAGGTGGAGGCGAGCTTGATCAGGATGCGCTCGCGGCCGATGCCGCGGTCTTCATAGGCCTTGATGATCTCGCGCGCCTTGGCGACCGAAGCCTCGGTGTCGAAGGACAGGTCGGCATCGACCTCGGTCGAAACACGGCCGGGCACGAGCTTGACCAGCGCAGCACCGACATCGATGGCGAGCCGGCTGGCGACGGCTGCAACGACGTCATCCTTGGCGCCGCCCTGCTCCTTGCCCCACTTGATCGCCTCGGCGAAGGCGTCGTCGAACATGTCCGTGGACAGCGCCTTCAGCACGATCGAGGGATTGGTGGTGCAATCGACCGGTTTCAGTTTCTCGACAGCGCGGATATCGCCGGTATCGGCAACGACCGTGGTCATCTCGCGCAATTGATCTAGCTTGGAAGCCATTTTCCTCATCCTTCCTTCTATGGCGCGGCTCGAAGGCCGGCCGCAATCCTGTTCCGCCGAATCCGTCGCGGCGCTCCCGCGATGATAGCGGGTCGCGGTGATGCGTTCATGACTGTTCGCAGACATCGGCCCGCCATGCAAGGGCGGCGGTTTCCCGGCGACTATCGCAAGTCGGGCTTTTCAAAGTCAAGGATGGATATGACGTTTCGCGCCCAGAGCATCGGAGCGATTAACTGGCACCGCCCGACGCTCCAGGCTCTCAGGCCTTGCCGGCCTCCCAGCCGAGCATGGCGCGTTTGCGGGTTACGCCCCAGTGATAGCCGGTCAGTGCGCCGGACTTGCCGAGCGCGCGGTGGCAGGGCACGACGAAGGAGACCGGGTTTCGCCCGATCGCAGCGCCAACGGCGCGCGAGGCATTCGGGCGGCCGATCTCGGATGCGATCTCGGAATAGGACTTGGCCTTGCCGAAGGGTATCTTCAAAAGGCTTTCCCAGACCTGAACCTGAAAGTCCGTGCCGATCAGCACCACCTTGAGCGGCCGGTCCGAGGACCATTCCTCTGGGTCGAATATCCGCCGCGCATAGGCCGCCGTCGCCGGCTCGTCCTCGATATAGGTCGCATTGGGCCAGCGCGCGGTCATGTCCTCGAAGGCTGTGCGCTCGTCGCCCGGATCGGCGAAGGCTACGCCGGCAAGGCCGCGATCGGTGATCATCAGCAACGACCGGCCGAAGGGCGAGGCATGAAAGCCGTAGCGGATCACCAGGCTCTCGCCGCCGCTCTTCCATTCGCCGGGCGACATCGCCTCGTGGGTGACGAACAGATCGTGCAGCCGTCCGGGCCCGGACAGACCGAGTTCATAGGAGGTGTCGAGCACCGGCAACCGCTCCTTGCCGAGAAGCTCCTTGGCGTGGTCCAGCGTGATCGCCTGCAGAAACGCCTTGGGCGACAGGCCGGCCCAGCGGGTGAAGGTCTTCTGCAGCCCGGTCGGCGACATGCCGAGCCGCTCGGCGATGGTCTCGAGCCCCGGCTGTTCGCGATAATCCTCGCTGATCATCGTGATCACGCTGCGCACCGTGTCGTAGTCCGCTCCGCAGGGTGTGGTCTCCACGGCGCTGTCGGATATGGTTTCAAATAAGGCGTTCATCGGCTTCGTGCTCCTTCGTCACGGCAGGAAGCACGGTTTCTTTCCGCGCCGCCACCCGATTCTTGCCAGAGGCGCTCAAATGCGCTGTTTCACGGTGGCCAGTGCCTGCCGGAAAGCCCTGGCGAAGCTCTCGCGATCATCGGGATTGAGAAAGGCGCCGATCTCGGTCCGCCGCCCCTCGCCCGCAAGCGCCATGCGGGTAATGCCGAATTCCTGGTGGCGGTCGACGGTGAAGCGCGCCCAGAACGGATTGTAATGCGCCTCGAGCCGCTTGCCCGCCGGCGTCACCTTGGTGACGGATATCTCCAGCCGCGACACCCGGACATGCTCGCGCTCGAGCGCCCTGCGATAGGACAGCCGGAAGGCGGCATAAAGTCCGGCAAAGGCCGCAAGGCAGTAAAGCGCGATCGGCCATGCGCCATGGACGGTGAAATAGAGCACATTCGGCACGAAGCCGAGGGCCGCGAGCAAAAGCAGTATGCGAAAACCCTTGCGCCCTAAAGAGCGATGGGGGAAAAGTTCAGCCGAAAAGACCGGCCTGTCATCAAGCGCTTCGGTCATTGCGCGTCGAGCCAGATTGAAAAAATGACAAAAACCAGAACCACAGTCAGCACTCAAAGGCGCAAAAAGTCAAATCGCGCGCGGCCGAGCGCCTATAGCGAGGCGGAGATCCGCGAGATTTTTCGCCGCTTCGAAATTCAGCGGCCGGAGCCGAAGGGCGAGCTCGAGCACACCAACCCGTTCACCCTGCTGGTGGCCGTGGCACTTTCCGCCCAGGCCACCGATGTCGGCGTCAACAAGGCGACCCGCGCGCTGTTTGCCGAGGTCGAGACGCCGCAACAGATGCTGGAGCTGGGCGAGGAACGGCTGATCTCGCATATCAAGACGATCGGACTTTACCGCAACAAGGCCAAGAACGTGATCGCGATGAGCCGCAAGCTGATCGACGATTTCGGCGGCGAGGTGCCGAGGACCCGCGAGGAACTCGTGACGCTGCCCGGCGTCGGCCGCAAGACCGCCAATGTGGTGATGTCGATGGCGTTCGGCCACGCGACCATCGCCGTCGACACCCATATCTTCCGCATCGCCAACCGCATCGGCCTCGCGCCCGGCAAGACGCCGGACGAGGTCGAGGCGAAGCTGGAACGGGTGATCCCGGACGAATACTTGTTCCACGCCCACCACTGGCTGATCCTGCACGGCCGCTATGTCTGCAAGGCCCGCAAGCCGGACTGTCCGGCCTGCGTGATCGCCGACATCTGCAAGGCCGCGGAAAAGACCTCCGAGATGTCGGCGCCGCTGGTTCCGATCGGGTGAGCCGGTCTCCGCCCGTTTTCAGGCGGCGACCATGCCATGCGGATCGATGACGAATTTCTTCGCCGCCCCGCCATCGAAATCGGCATAGCCGCGCGGGGCATCGTCGAGGGTGATGAGTTCGACATTCACCGCCTTGGCGATATCCACCCGGCCATACAGGATTGCCTGCATCAGCGCGCGGTTATAGCGCATCACCGGGCACTGGCCGGTGTGGAAGGAATGCGACTTGGCCCAGCCAAGGCCGAACCGCAGGCTGAGCGCGCCCTTCTGCGCCGCCTTGTCCGCAGCGCCGGGATCTTCGGTCACGTAAAGACCCGGAATCCCGATCTGACCGCCGGCGCGGGTCAGGTCCATGGCCGAGTTCAGCACGGTCGCCGGCTGTTCGTGGCTGTGATCATGGCCGCAGCCATGGGCCTCGAAGCCGACGCAGTCGACAAAGGCATCCACCTCCGGCGTGCCGGTGATCTCGGCCACCATGTCTCCCAGCGTCGCGTCCTGCCTGAGGTCGATGGCCTCGCAGCCGAAGCTTTTCGCCTGCCGCAGCCGCTCAGGGATCATGTCGCCGACGATGACGCAGGCAGCTCCCAGAAGCCTCGCGGAGGCTGCGGCGGCAAGGCCGACCGGCCCGGCACCGGCGATATAGACGATCGAGCCGGGCCCGACACCCGCCGTCACGCAGCCATGGAAGCCGGTGGGGAAGATATCGGACAGCAGCGTCAGATCTGTGATCTTCTCCATCGCCTGTTCGCGGTCGGGGAATTTCAGCAGGTTGAAATCGGCATAGGGCACCATGACATATTCGGCCTGCCCGCCGACCCAGCCGCCCATATCGACATAACCATAGGCAGCACCCGGGCGCGACGGGTTGACGTTGAGGCAGATGCCGGTCTTGCCCTCCTTGCAATTGCGGCAGCGCCCGCAGGCAATGTTGAACGGCACGGAAACGACATCGCCAACGCAAATGAATTCGACATCGCGCCCGCATTCGATCACTTGCCCGGTGATCTCATGGCCGAGCACGAGACCCTGCGGCGCGGTGGTGCGGCCGCGCACCATGTGCTGGTCGGAACCGCAGATATTGGTGGTCAGGATCTTCAGGATCACGCCGTGATCACACCGGCGTTCTCCCAGCGCCAGTTTCGGAAAATCGATCGTTTCGACAGTCACTTTGCCGGCGCCCTGAAATATCACGCCGCGGTTCGATGCACTTGCCATGTCTTCCTCCCAGGCTTTGCCACGAACCTGCATCATCCGCTTGGGAGAAAGCCGATTCATGTCTGAAAGCGACATGATCAAGCATCAAAAATGCCGCCATGGGCATGGCGGCATGAAAACAGGCCGACAACGCGGCCGCGAAGGAACGCCGCGTCAGGCGCCTCTCAACCACGCCTCCTCGCCCTCATGGAAGGCGGCCAGCTCTTCAGGGCGGTCGTCGCCGAGCAGGTTCTGGTTGACGGTGATGCCGCGGCTCCCCTGGAGATAGGACAGGAAACAGTAGCTCGGGCGAAAGCTTTCCAGTCTGTCCCAGTCGATCGGCAGCGCCTCGCGCGGGTTGAGCGCGCTCATCACGTCGCGCTCGAACAGGACTTCGAAACTCATGATCTTCCAGCGCCCGTCCTCGCGCACGCAGCGCGAGAAGAAGCGGCAGAAGACGTGAAAGTCGACCGCGATGTCCTCAAGCTTCGCGCGGTTGAAGATCATGGCCGGGCTTTCCACGGTCGCCCTGTCGCCGTTGATGCGGGCATAGGCCGGAAACACCCAGTGCTTGCCGCCGCGCACCTTCTGCATGAAGGCGCGGGTGGAATCGACATAGGCGGCCCCGCCCTTGCCGTCATACCAGCTGGTGCGCACATAGGCGTCGTCGTGAAAGCATTCGCGCATCACGTCGAACCGCCCCTGATCACGGGCGAAACGTTCCCGCCGCACCAGATCGAAAAGTTCCTCGCGCTCCAGCATCTCCATCAGGCGTCGTTCGGTTTCGGGCTGCATGTTGTCCTCCGCGTTAGCGCATCGGTCAGGCCGTAAAGCCGACCAGCGCCTTGGTTTCCAGATATTCCTCGAAGCCGGCAAGGCCGAATTCGCGACCATTGCCGGATTGTTTGTAGCCGCCGAAGGGCAGCGACCGGTCGAACGGCGCGCCATTGTAGTAGACCCGTCCGGCGCGGATGCGGTTGGCGATCTTGCGCGCGCGTTCGGGATCGGGCGACTGCACGAAGCCGGCGAGGCCGAAGGGCGTGTCGTTGGCGATCGCGACCGCCTCGTCCTCGCTGTCATAGAACATCATCGACAGCACCGGGCCGAAAATCTCCTCGCGCGCGATCCGCATGTCGGGCGTCACGTCGGCGAACACCGTCGGGCGCACGAAATAGCCGGCATTGGCGGCGGCCGGGCGGCCAGGTCCGCCGGCGACCAGCGTCGCGCCCTCGTCGATGCCGGAGGCGATCAGCGCCTGCACCTTGTCGAACTGGGATTGGCTCACCAGCGGGCCCATCGTGGTCTTCGGATCCATCGGATCGCCAAGCACGATCGTATCGATCGCGCCGCGGGCGGCCGCGATCGCCTCGTCGCGGTTTACGCGCGGCACCAGCATGCGGGTCGGCGACTGGCAGTTCTGGCCGGCATTGGTGTTGCAGGCATGGACGCCGGCGGCGACGGCCTTTGCCATATCGGCATCCGGCAGGATGATGTTTGCGGATTTGCCGCCGAGTTCCTGCGCCACGCGCTTGATCGTGTCGGCGGCAAGTTTCGCGACGCGGATGCCCGCGCCCGCCGAACCGGTGATCGAGACCATGTCGACCTCCGGATGGCTTGCGATCGCCTCGCCGACGGTCGGTCCGTCGCCCTGGACGAGATTGAAGACGCCGGCGGGCAACCCGGCCGCATCGATGATCTCGGCGAGCGCCCTTGCGCTCAGCGGCGCGATCTCGCTCGGCTTCAGCACCATGGTGCAGCCGGTGGCGAGCGCGGGCGCGATCTTGGAGGCCATCTGGTTCAGCGGCCAGTTCCACGGCGTGATCATGCCGCAGACCCCGATCGGCTCGCGCCTAATGATGCCGGTCGGCTCGGGTCGTTCGAACTCATAGGTCTCCAGAACCCGGATCGCCTCCTCGAAGTGGAACAGCGCCACCGTCGCCTGCCGCTCGGTGGAGAAGGTAATCGGCACGCCCATTTCCATCGTCATCAGCCGGGCGAGTTCCGGCCGCCGCGCCCGAAAACCATCGACGATGCGGCGCAACGCTTCCAGCCGTTCCGCGCGGGTGGTCGTGGACCAGGCGTCGAAGGCGCGGCGCGCGGCGGCAACGGCGCGATCGACATCGGCGGCGGAGCCGAGCGCCACACGGCCGATCTGGCGCTCGTCGGCCGGATTGATGATCGCCATCTCGCGCGCGCCGTCAGGCTTCACCCAGTTCCCGTCGATATAGATTTCCAGCGCGTCCATGATTTCCTCCCTCAGTCGGCAGCAGCGACTGTAGCCGCAACCGTCCGGGCCGCAATCGGGCCGCTGCCGCATTTCGTCTGCCGAAATGAGGGTCGCGCTGTTTTGCCTGGCGTCGCGAGGCTATCTAGAACATCATCGAAAAAAAGGAGAACCGCATGCGGCGCTATTTCGAGGATTTCGAGGTCGGCGAGACCTGGACCAGCAAGACCATTACCCTGTCGGAGGCCGATATCATCCGTTTTGCCGGCGAATATGATCCGCAGCCGATGCACACCGATCCGGAAGCCGCGGCCAAGGGCCGGTTCGGTTCGCTGATCGCCAGCGGCTGGCAGCTTGCTGCCCTTACCATGCGCCTGTTCGTAGAGGCGGGCGGATATGGCGAGACCCCGATGGTCGGCCTCGGCATCGACGAGTTGCGCTGGCGCAGGCCGGTGAAGCCCGGCGATCAGCTGACCGTAACCCGAGAGGTCGTGGAAACCTCAAGGCATGAGAAACGCCCGGAATATGGCCGTATCCGCACCAAAGTGACGATGACCAACCAGGATGGCGAGACGGTGATGACCTATACCTCCCTCGGCCAGGTGCCGGCGCGCAATGCAGGGTAGGGCGCAGCTTTCCGGCTGACGAAACGCGACGGCGGCAGGGGATGCGCCCGGCGCCTTCCTCGCCTATGAACGACGCAGCAACAAGGGAGGATGCATGGTGGGCGAGATCAGCCGCAGGGATTTTTTTGTAACGACGCGCGACGGCATGAGGATCGCGATCCGCGAGGTGGCGGACGAGGAGGCCCCCGACCGGGCGGTGCCGATGATCCTGATGCACGGCACCCGCATACCCGGCCTTTCGGAATATGACCTCGACGTGCCGCATGGCTCGCTTGCCGAAGATCTCGCCAGGAGAGGGCACCGCTGCTATATCGTCGATGGCCGCGGTTTCGGCCGGTCCGAACGTCCGCCGGAAATGGAGGCGCCGCCTGCAAAGACAAAGCCGCTCTGCCGCACGCTGGAACTGACGCGCGATCTCGACGCCGCCGTCGACCATCTGTGCGACGCGAGCGGGCACGACAGGGTCGGCATGTTCGGCTGGGGCGTCGGCGGCACCTGCGTCATGGCCTATGCGGCGCTCTTTCCGGAAAAGGTCAGCCATCTCGTGCTCTACGTGATGATGTATGGCGCGGCCGGCAACCACCCGAAATTCTGCCATGGCTCGCAATGGGAAGATCCGGCGCGGCCCGGGCATTTCAACCGACCGCATTTCGGCAATTACACCTTCAATGCCGTCGACATGCTGACCCGCGAATGGGACCGGCAGATCCCGATCGCGGACAAGACCGCCTGGCGCGATCCGGCGATCGTCAAGGCCTTCGAACAGGCGTTGATCGACGGCGATCCGACCGCGAAGGACCGCGATCCTCCAACCTATCGCAGCCCCAACGGCATGCTGGAAGACCTGTTTCTGATGGGCATTGGCCACAAGCTCGTCGATGCCAGCCAGGTCTATTCGCGCGTCATGATCGTGCGTCCGGAATTCGATACGCTCAGCCGGAAGGATGATATGGACGCGCTGGCGGCGGACCTGATCAATGCGGAGGAAGTGCTGTATTGGCAGCCAGGGAACACCACGCACTACATTCTGTTCGACCGGCCGGAACGCGGGCGGGATGCGATGCTCGGCGAAATGGAGGCCTTTCTGGGACGCTGAAATATTTCGCCTGACGAAACACCACGCCCGCGCGGTATGATTGCCGAAGACGGCTTGATAGGCAGGAACAGGACAAGGCGGCACTGGCCTCGGGGATGGAGGCCAGCCGTCCGCAACGGAGGAGGACTATCATGAACAAGAGAATTTTCGGCACGATCGTGCTTGGCATGACCGCAATGACGGCAAGCGGGGCCTATGCGGCAAGCTGCCCGGATGGCTTTCCGGAAAAGCCGATCCAGATGCTGGTGGGTTACGGCGCCGGCGGCGGGACGGATGCGATCGCGCGCGCGCTCGCGGCCGAAATCGAGGAAAGCCAGGGCTGGACGGTGATCGTCGACAACAAGCCGGGCGCCGGCGGCGGGGTGATGTCGGCCATGCTGATGAACATGAAGCCGGATGGCTATGCGATCGGCGTCGGCGCGACCGGCACGGTGGCGCTGAACCCCTATGAGAATAACGACACGCCTTATACTTATGAGAGCTTCGACTATCTGGGCACGGCGATGCAGATCAATTACGGCCTCGTCGCGCTGGTCGACCGGCCCTACCAGAACCTCGAGGAATTCATCGCCTATGCCAAGGAAAACAATGGCGCGACCATTGCGGTGGGCGGCAAGAGCCAGGAAATCCTCGTCGACCAGATGGCCAAGCACTACGACGTCAACCTGATCGCGGTGCCGAGCAAGGGCGCTGCCGACGCGCTGCAATCCACCCTCGGCGGCCATGTGGATGCGACCACGCAGGGCACCCAGCATGTGCAGCAGATCAAGGCCGGCGCGATGAACCAGCTCGCCTCGCTCACCGATGCGCGCGTGCCCTACGCACCGGATTCGCCATCGCTGGTGGAGGTCGGGCTGGATGCCACGATCGAGGGCCAGACCATCTTCATGATCCCCAAGGGCGTCGATCCGGCGGTTCGGACCTGCCTGGAGGAAGCGCTCGACGAGGCGGTCAATTCCGAAAGCTATGGCGAGTTGATGGCCAGGCTTGAAAACGAGCCGCTCAACCTCGGGCCGCAGGGCACGGCGGACAGGATCGCCAAGAACGCGATGTTCTACAAGACCTATCTCGGCAAGTGACGCGGGAAGGTCCGGCAGCATGCAGTTTGAACGTCTGATCGGGGGAGCCGCCATCATCTTCGGCGGTTTCCTTCTCTTCTACCTGATCCCCGATCAGGTCACCGCCAGCGCCGGGCCGATCGACCCGTCGCTGTTTCCAAGGATCGCGGCCTGGCTGTTCATCCTGCTCGGCGCGGTGCAGCTCGTCATGAAGCCGCGCGAGGCGGCCGGGTTCGACGGCTATGAGTTCATCCGTCTCGTCGGTCTCACCCTCGCCGTGCTTGTGGCGGCGCTCGCCATGCCGCGGATCGGCTTCCTGCCGTCGGCGGTGGCGCTGATGGCGGTGATCTGCGCCTTCATGTTCGAGCGGCGCTATGCCTGGCTTGCGGCAACCATCGCCGCCGTGCCGGTCGGCACATGGTTCGTCTTCGTCATCGTCATGGGCCGTCCGCTGCCCGCAATCCCGTTCTGAGAGCGCTCTGATGCCTGATTTTGCAACGATCATCGGCGGGCTGACGGATGCGCTCACGCTCACCAACCT
>MDSV01200203.1_pt1 | contig 13688 bp, 18 predicted proteins | sample 810851 | NCBI WGS metagenome assembly MDSV01 (sample SAMN05326640, study PRJNA326480) | marine metagenome | isolation source: seawater | place: Atlantic Ocean: North East | collected 2012 | reverse complement strand
TCCACCTTCACAAATTACATCAAGTTTATCACCAACTGCATCGACAATTTCTGCTAGTTGATCAAAGGGAGCTCTTGACCCGTCTAATTGTCGACCACCGTGATTTGAAACCATAATTCCTGTGCATCCAATGTCGACAGCTCTCTTAGCATCTTCCACACTCATCACTCCCTTAAGAGCAAAATGACCACCCCATTTAGAGCAAAGTTTTTCAGCATCGTTCCAATTCATTGATTGGTCAAGCATAGTGGAGAAATAATTTCCTATTGAAGAATTAGTACTTGTTCCCTCTTTAACAAAATCTTGTAGGTGGGGTAGTTCAAATTTTCCTCTTGTTACATAGTTTATTCCCCACATAGGTTTTGTGGCAAAGCTAAACAAACTTGCTAGCGTTAATTTTGGAGGTGAAGTAAAACCAGTTCTTAAGTCTCTCTCACGATTTCCTCCAGTAATTGTATCCACTGTTAAAGCCATAACATCAAATTTAGCCGCTTTTGCTCTTTCTAGACATGAATCATTCAAGCCTCTATCTTTATGAAAATAAAATTGGAACATTTTTGGTGTGTCTATCATTGAAGAAATTTCTTCGACGCTAACTGTTGCTAATGCAGAGACACCAAACATCGTATTAAATTTTTGAGCTGCTTTGCCTACTGCTCTTTCTCCCTCATAATGGAAAAGTCTTTGTAAAGCTGTAGGTGAAAGATAAAAAGGCAGATCAAGTTTTTTCCCAAATATTGTAGTTGAAAGGTCTACATTTTCAACTCCTCGTAAAACATTTGGTACTAAATCAACTTCATCGAAAGCACTAGTATTTCTAGCATAAGTAACCTCGTCATCAGCTGCACCATCAATATAATGAAATATTGGTGAAGGTAGCTTTTTCTTTGCTAGTTTTCTAAAATCTTTAAAGTTATGACAATCCTTTAAGTTCATATTGATCTAAAAATTTTTTGAGAATATAATTTGCTGATTATCAGTTCCTGGATTTGAGCTGCCCCAATCATTATTAGAAATGTGACTGTAGCTGTACCCAATTTTTGAGTTTTCTAAAATATCAAAACCTATTTTTATCTCACTTTTAAATTCTAAAATACTGCCTAAATCTTTTCCATCACCTTTTTCATAATATCCAGGAGTAAAACTTGGTAAAATTTTTAACTTACCTATACCATACTGTCCTTCAATTCCTGTATAAAGATAAACCGAACTATCACCCGTCATAAATCCTCCTGAAACTGGAGAAAATTTTCCTAAAAATGTATTTCTAAATAAATCAGGATTTTTGTGTTCAATTCCAATTAAATTTGTTTTATCGTCACCCTCTTTATCAATCACATCAAATGTTCCAGTATATACAGATATGTCGTTTACTTGTTCATCGGCTAAAATAGGATTTGCTACAAGTAAAAATAAACTTATGGTTAATAATAGTTTTAAATTCATAAGGTTAAATTACAATTAATTACTCTCTATGTATAGATGGCTTTTTGTCTAACCCCTATTCTTTCCTCTAATTAAAATAGTTAGAAAAAAACCCCCAATAATAAAGGCTAAATACGGAAGTAGCCACAAAACTGAATTAATTTTATTAAAAGGTGGTTTATAAACAATCCAGTCACCATATTTTTCAACTAAAAAATTATAAATTTCTTTTTCTGACTTTCCTTCTTCAATCTTGTCCTTGACAACTAATTTAAGCGTCTGGGCAAAATCTGAATTTGAGTCAGCTATTGATTGACCTTGGCAAATTAGGCAGCGTAAATTTTTATAAATATTGTTTGGATCACCAGTGAACGGTTTAGCATTTAAAACACTAAAATTGATAAAAAAAAATATAACAATTATTTTTAATTTCATAAATTTCTCACAACTTTTTGTATGTACTCAAAATCTTTTTTCAAAATAGGCCCCACAAATTTTTTTATTATAACCAAGTCTTTGTTTATTAAAATGCTTTCTGGTATGCCGTAAATTCCAAAACTGATTGAATTTTTGCCTAATTCGTCTGAGGCTATATCGTCGTAAGGGTTGCCTAATTTATTTAAAAATTTTAATGCATTGTTTTTTTTATCTTTATAGTTAACACCTATCAATTTTAAATTTTCTTCTTTGTTAAGTCCAAGTAAAAATACATGTTCGTCTCTACATGGCTTACACCAAGATGCCCAAAAATTAATTAAAGTAAAATTATTATTTTTAAAATCTTCTTCAGTGATGATTTTATTTTTGCTAAAATGACTCAAATTTATTTCAGCTAATTTATAACCTACCAACTTTTTAGTATCGTACACTGAGCTTTTTTTTAAACCAATAAAAAAAACACCAATTATAAAAAATAAAGTTAAAATAATTATTAATTTATTAATTTTTTTTAGCATTGCTAAATAACCTTATCAAACCACCAAAAGAAATAAAAATCACTGATAGCCAAATCCACATCATGAAAGGTTTTTTTTGAAATTTTATATTATAATAATCCGATCTATCAATGTTACTCATCGTAATGTAATAGTCTTTCATTAACCCTGTTCTAATAGATGCTTCATAGGTTAAAGTACTTGGTTTATCATATATTCTAATCTCAGGGTATAATGATTGCTCTAAATTATCTTTAAAATTATTAATCTTAAATTCACCTACTACAGCTTTATAGTTTTTAAATTCTTTTAGTTTTAAGTCTTTAAATTCTAAGGAATAATTATCAAAAATTTCTTTATCTCCAAGTTTTAAGTTAAAATCTTTTTCCATGGAAAAGTTGTGATTTAAACCAATAAAAAAAATTAAAAGTCCAAAAGATAAATGAGAAACAATTCTGGATAAGCTTTCATTCGATTTCATTAAGTATTTGCGTAATTCTAGTATTGTAGAAATAATTAAAAAAATTGATGAAATAATTATAAAATTTGAAATTAAACTATAGCTTTTAAAAAAAAACACTATAAAAAAATTAATCAATATTGCTAAGATTAAAATTTGTATTAATTGACTATAGTTTACAAGTCTATCTTTTATCCATTTTACTTTTGGGCCAATAGCCATCAAAAATAAAAAAATTATTACTATTGGTATAATTACTGAGTTATAGAAAGGTGGCCCTACCGAAACTTTATGATTTGTTAAGACCTCTGTGAAAATTGGATAAATTGTTCCAAGTAATACAGTAATTAGATAAAAAATCATAAACCAATTATTAATTAATATAAACACATCTTTACTGTAAGGATTCAATTTGTAATTAATTGGTTTGAATTTTTTAAATAAAATTAATACTGAAATAAATATTAAAAAAGTTAAAAATAATAGAATGTAAACTCCCCTTGATGGGTCGCTAGCAAATGTATGTACAGAATTTAAAATACCAGAGCGTACAAGAAAAGTTCCAGTAACGCTGAGTATGAAAGTTAATATACAAAGAATGATTACCCAAAAATAATAAAGATTTCTTTTCTCCAAAACAATTAAAGAATGTACTAATGCTGTCATTACAAACCATGGAAGCAGAGATGCATTTTCTACTGGATCCCAAAACCAAAAACCTCCCCAACCAAGTTCGTAGTAAGCCCAGATTGATCCAGCTAAAATTCCAACAGTTTGAAAAACCCATGAAAACAAAACCCAATTTTTTATCGATTTAGCAAATAACTTGCCTGAATAATTTGTAAGCATAGAAGCTATTGCAGCAGAAAAATATATTGAGGAGCCTACAAACCCAATATAGAGTAATGGAGGATGAATTGCCAAAGCTGGATCTTGCAGTATGGGATTTAATCCTAATCCTTCTTTAGGTGCAGGAATGACGACACTGAAAGGGTTAGAATTAAATAATATAAAAAATAAAAAACCTAGAATTAAAATATTTTGAGATATTAAAGTATAAACTCTATATTCTTTAGGATGACTTTTGTTGAACAATAAAAATAAAAAAGAGAAAACAGTTAAAATTATTACCCACAAAAGAAGACTGCCTTCATGATTTCCCCAAGTGCCTGATATTTTATAAAAAAGTGGTTTGAGAGAGTGAGAATTTTGATAAACGGAAATTAATGAAAAGTCTGAGATTATAAACGCTGAGATTAATGTAAAAAAACATATTATTATCAAAGTAGTTTGAAAAAGGCACATTTGATAAATATTTCTAAATACAATGTTGTTGCTACTTTTTAAATTTTTAAATGAAATAAAAATTATGCAAATACTTAAAAAAATATTTATAAATAAAATGGAATTTCCAATATTACTCAACATCTTTTTTAATCAAATCCTTAAGTTCAGGCGGCATATATTTTTCGTCGTGTTTCGCCAAAATTCTTTCAGCCACAAAATATTTTCTATCTCTTAACTTTCCCTCCGCTACAACGCCTTTTCCTTCGGAGAATAAATTTGGAACAGTTCCAGAATAACTTACTATTACTTCATTTTTAAAATCTGTTACTATAAATTTTATCTCTTGATTGTTTATCTCTAATGAGTCTTTTTTTACCATGCCTCCAATTCGGATTTTTTTATCAATATTAATATCTTGACTTAATTTAATTTGAGTTGGTGATTTAAAATAAAGAATATTATTTTTAAGTGAATTAAGAATAAAAAAAATTGCTAAAACAAACGCTAATAAAAATAAACTTAGGTAATATACTCTCCTTTTAACTTTTTTTGTGAGCATTGAAATGCTTTAAATTGATTTTTTGTATGACGTAAAAACTTGAGATGCAATTTTAGATTTTTTCAAAATTAATTTTCTTTCTGGTGCTGTCAATTGTTTTAATTCTTTTGCATACTCAATTTCATACTTCCTTAAAGTTTTATAAGTTTTTAAATAGGTAAATCCGCATGCTAAAATTGTAATTCCAAATGCCATCCACACGAACAACCCATATCCATTCATTGAAATTAGTTTAAAAATCATATCCTTTTAATATTCCTTTTCTTTATTCTAATGATTTCTGTCTTGTATTTCATTAGAAAAATTAACGCACAATACAATAATAAAACAAATAACATCAAAATTAATGGTAATAACATAGACAAATGAATTTCACTGGTTCTATCTATTAGATCAATACTTTTTGTTTGATGTAATGTATTCCACCAATCAACAGAATATTTAATTATAGGAATATTTACAGCCCCAATTATAGCAATCAAACTCGATATCTTAATTGCTTTTGTTTCATCTGCTATCAACTTATTAGATAAAATATAAAGTATGTAAAATATCATCAGTATTAACATTGACGTAATTCTAGCATCCCAAACCCACCAAGTTCCCCATGTTGGTTGCCCCCATAACGATCCTGTTAATATTGCTAAACACGTAAATAGAAGTCCAATTGGCGCAATACATTTTGCTATCAAATTTAAATGCTTTGTCTTAAACAAAAAGTTTGAAACAGATAATAATGCTATGCTTGAAAACGCAGCCAATGATATCCACGCAGCAGGAACATGCACATACATTATTCGAACACTTTCACCTTGCAAGTAATCAGGCGGTGAAATAATAAGTGCGAAAGTTAATGCGATAATAAGAACTATAAAAAAAATAGAATTAATAAAGCTTATTAATTTTTCGATCCACTTAAAGATACTACTGTGATTTATTGCTTCAAACATATTACTTGACTACTACAATATTATTTTTATGTGAAGTATGAATAAAAGCCTAATTGGGAATTGAGAGGGAGTTAAGAAGTATGAGTTAATCCCCAATTAGACATGAACACTTAAAATTATCAAATATCTTTGTCCTAGATTTGAATGAAAGTTGTTAAATTTTAGGCAATAAGACTAAAAACTAATTAGAGGGTTTAAAATAATTAGAACCTTTTTTTCCGGAAAAAATTTCCTCAATTAAAGGATGTTTAACTGGTTTTTCGGACTTATCTAATAATAAGTTTTGCTCAGAAACATATGCCTCATAAGTAACATCATTACTTTCAGCTAGTAAGTGATAAAAAGGCTGGTCCTTTCTTGGTCTAACTTGTTTTGGAATTGATTGATACCATTCTTCAGAATTGTTAAATTCAAAATCAACATCGTAAATTACTCCTCTAAAATCGAAGTGTCGATGCTTAACTACTTCACCAATAGAGAATTTTGCGTTACCGTTTGAAGCCATAGTTAATAGTTAATAATTTTTTTAGTAAAATCAATATATAATTTATTTATTAAATATATTGTGTTAATCTTATTATGTGAATAAGTCATTTTTAAAATTTATTACTGATTTTGGACCATTATTAATATTTTTTACCATATATTACAAAAGTGGAAATAACTTAAGTGTTGCTATTCCGCCACTAATTGGTGCGACTATTTTAGCAGTAATAATTATTTATTTGATAGAAAAAAAAATTCCATACATACCAATAATTGGTGGTTTAATAATTTCTTTATTTGGGGGATTAACTTTATATTTTAACAACCCTGTTTTTCTTTATATGAAACCCACTATTATTAATATAATTTTTGCCTTAGCATTAATAGTTGGAAGGATTTCATTTAATAAAAATTTTCTTAAACTATTTTTAAATTCAGCTTTTCAGTTAGATGAACACGGATGGAACAAATTAAATTTTAGATGGGCATATTTCTTTATTTTTTTAGCAGTGTTAAATGAAATTGTTTGGAGAACTTACGCGCCGGAAAAAGAATATATTTGGGTCAATTTTAAAGTTTGGGGTATTTTACCTTTAACTTTTATTTTTACGGCTTTTCAATTGCCATTGATAAATAAACATAAACTATGAGTAATATTAAGTTAGTAATAGATAATAATATTTTAATTGGAAAAAATAAGTTTTTTATAAAAAAGGAATTGCAAAGTATATTTCATTTATATTCAAAAATGGTTTCGAATGGATCTTGGAAAGATTATTCACTTTCATCCGGATCAAAAGAAGTTTCTTTCGACGTATATAAGAGAGCTTCTGACAGACCATTTTTAAGAATATCAAAAAATCTCAAACCAAAATATTATAACGAGCGTTTTGTCATAAAAGATACTAATGGAAATATCATTAAAAAATCTGAAGATTTAAGTAACCTTATAAGTAAAACTAGTTGGAATAATTTAAAATTAGTGAAATAATTATCTTCTTTGTCCGAATAGTCTTAATAACATTATAAAAAGATTTATAAAGTCAAGATATAACGTCAAAGCTCCCATTACTGCTTTTTTTCCAATTAACTCACCACTGTCGCTTGCTAGATACATGTTTTTTATCTTTTGAGTGTCATAAGCAGTTAAACCTACAAAAATTAAAACTCCTAATATAGAAATCACGAAATACATCATTGATGACTTCATAAATATGTTTACTAGGGAAGCTATTATAATTCCTATTAAGCCCATCATTAAGAAAGATCCCAATTTTGTTAGATCTCTTTTAGTTGTATAGCCATAAATGCTCATTGCACCAAAAGTACCAGCAGTAATAAAAAATACTCTTGTAATCGAAGCTCCAGTGTAAGCAATAAATATTGAAGATAAAGATAAACCCATTAAAGAGGCAAATATCCAAAAAACTGTCTGGGCTTTGGAAGCACTCATTTTTGCAATTCCAAAACTCATATAAAATACAACGCCGAGTGGAGCTAACATTACTATCCATGCTAAACCAGAATTGTAAAGTGAGTTTCCAAGAGACGTTAAGCCAATCAATTCACCGTTGGGTCCAGTAACTGCTGCAAGTTTAAATGTAAACAAAGCTATAAAGCCAGTAAGTAATAGCGCTGACCCCATATAGTTATATACTTTAAGCATATAATTTCGCAGTCCTTGATCAATAATTGCTTCGGATGCTGATGATCGAATTGATGTTGTTTGTTTATTAAATTCCATAGATTTAATATATGAATTTTTATTAACTTTTCAATAGTCAATAATTACTTTAAAAAAAACAATAAAAATAGGGTTTTTATATGAAATTTAAAAAATTGGGCAACACTAACTTAGATGTGAGTTTAATATGTCTAGGCACAATGACATGGGGGACGCAAAATTCTGAGAAAGACGCTTTTGAACAGATGGATTATTCAGTAAGTCAAGGAATTAATTTTTTTGACACGGCAGAACTTTATTCGGTTCCTCCTACCGCAGAATCTTATGGAAAAACTGAGGTAATGATTGGAAATTGGTTTGAAAAGAGAAAGAACAGACAAAAAATTATTTTGGCATCAAAAGTAGCAGGACCTGGTTGTGATTGGATAAGAGGTGGTGGAAATAATTATTCAGAAAAAAAAATTGAAGAAGCGATTGAGGGAAGTCTAAAAAGGCTAAAAACTGATTATATAGATCTTTATCAGCTTCATTGGCCAGAAAGATCTACTAATTGTTTTGGCAGAAGAGAATTTGTTTATAGAGAAAATGATCGAGAGTGGAATCAATTTGAAAATATTTTAAAAGCTTTAGAAAAATTTATCAAAAGTGGTAAAATTAGATACATTGGTATTTCTAATGAGACTCCTTACGGATTATCTAAATACTTAGAGTTATCAAAAATAAACAACCTACCTAGAGTTATGTCAGTTCAAAATCCTTACAGTCTTGTTAATAGAACTTATGAAGTAGGAATGTCAGAAATTTCTATAAGAGAAAAATGTGGTTTACTTGTATACTATCCACTAGCTGCGGGTGCTTTGTCAGGAAAATATAGAAATGGTCAAATGCCTAAAAATGCAAGACTGACTTTATTCAAAGGATGGGAAAGAATGATTAACCCTTTAGCTATGAAAGCATACGAAGATTATCATAAACTTGCTGAAGAAATTAATATCTCAATGGTTCAACTTGCGCAGGCATTTGTAAATTCTAGGCCTTTTGTAACAAGTAATATAATTGGTGCAACAACTATGGAGCAATTAAAGGAAAACATCGGAAGTATAAACATAGAGTTAAGTGAGGAAACATTGGACAGGATTAATGAAATCCATAACAATAATCCTAATCCCTCACCTTAATTCAAACCATTGAAATAGATAATTATTAGTATAAAAATAAATTAATGTTGATAAAAAAAATTATAATTATTTTCTTTATATTTTTGTTCACCGCAACTGTAAACGCGAACACACCTAGATCCACTGGTAAATATAAAAACTGGGAAAGTTTTACTGCTGAAACTGATAAAGGTAAAATTTGTTTTGCGCAAACAACTCCGACTAAAAGAGCTCCAGCTTCTATTAAAAGAGAAAAATCAAAATTATTTGTTACATTTAGACCATCAGAAAACATTAATGATGAAGTGAGTATAACAAGTGGTCACGATTATAAGTCTTCAACTGTAACTGCTAGTTCAGGGAAAAAAAAGTATTCCTTTTTTTCCCAAAAAAACTTTGCGTGGCTGTTGGATGACCAGGAAGAAAAAAAATTTATTAAACTTATGAAAAAAGCAACTAATTTAATTGTTAAAGCGAGAACTATTAAAGGTGCAGAAACAACCGATCATTATTCAATGATGGGTTTCACAAAAGCATACAATACAGCAAAAAAAACTTGCAATTAAATGAAAAAGATTGTTCTAGCTTACTCAGGTGGTCTCGACACATCAATAATTTTAAAATGGCTTCAGGAAAACTATAAAGCCGAAGTTATTGCTTACACATCTGATATTGGCCAGAAAATGAATAAACAAAAAATTATTAACAATGCAAAAAAACTTGGAGTAAAAAAAATAATTATAGAAAATCTTAAAAATATTTTTGTAAAAGACTATGTATTTCCAATGATTAGATCACACGCAGTTTATGAGGGAGTTTATTTATTAGGCACATCAATTGCTAGACCCTTAATAGCTAAAAGACAAATTGCAATTGCTAAAAAATTTAATGCTTTTGCTGTTTCACATGGGGCTACTGGCAAAGGTAATGACCAAGTAAGATTTGAATTAGGGTATGCTTATTTTAGCGGAAAAAAAATTAAAACTATTGCACCATGGAGGGAATGGAAATTGCAATCTAGAACTGACCTAATAAATTACGCTAAGAAAAAAAGAATACCGATTCCTAAGGACAAGAAAGGTGCGCCACCTTTTTCAGTCGATGATAATATTTTTCACACCTCTACTGAGGGAAAAGTTTTAGAGAATCCAAAAAATGCGGCACCTGAATTTATATTTCAAAGGTCTATATCTCCTGAAAAAGCGCCAAATAAAAAGACTAAGGTTAGAATTACATTTAAAAAAAGTGATCCTGTAGCAATTAATGGAAGAAAATTAAAGCCAGAGAAATTATTAGAAAAATTAAATTTTTTAGCTGGGAAAAACGCAATTGGAAGAGTAGATTTAGTTGAAAACAGATTTATAGGCATAAAATCTAGAGGTGTATATGAAACTCCTGGAGGCACTATTCTATACGTTGCACATAGAGCAATGGAGTCAGTAACATTAGATAAAAGTACTGCCCATGCTAAAGAGAGAATAATGCCTTTGTACGCTGAGCTAGTTTATAATGGATACTGGTTTTCAAAAAAAAGGATTAAACTTCAAAAAATAATTGATAAAAAAAGAAATCAAGTTTCAGGAGAAATTGTTTTAAGTCTATACAAAGGAAATATTACTATTCTTTCACGTAGAACCAATAATAAAGCATATTCTTTAAAGAAGGTTTCTTTTGAGGAAAACAAAACTTTTAATAAGTCAAAAATTGAGAAATTTATAAAACATCATGCAAAACAGTTAAATAAAGTATAAATTTCTGGTATTACTTTAGTTTATGAACGCAGCGATTCGAAACATTCAGCTAGTAGCAGTTATATTAGTACTTGGAGCAACTATAATTGCCTTTTTTTTAGAAGTTTTGAAAATGTATGAGGCTAGGCTAGTTACCCTAGCAGATTTACTTTTAATGTTTATCTATATTGAAGTAATAGGATTAGTGAGATCTTATTGGGAATCTAGATCTGTTAGAGTAATTTATCCTCTAATCATTGCAATTACTGCATTAGCTCGTTTTATTATACTACAAGATAAAGAATCCGATCCTGCAAATTTAATCTATTTAGCAACAGCTATACTAATAGTTTCTATAGCTACTGTTGTTATCAGGTTTAGAAGAAGTAAATATTTAAATATTGATAAGGATAAATCTAACGATCTTTAAAACAATCTAAGGTATTTTTTAATAAACAAGCTATAGTCATTGGCCCTACGCCTCCAGGAACTGGAGTGATTGCTTTAACTTTATTTTTAATTTCATCAAATTGCACATCGCCAACTAATTTGTCTCCCAATTTATTAATACCTACATCTATAACTATAGAATCTTTTTTTACCCAATCGCTTTTTACTAAATTTGGAACTCCAACAGCTACAACCAAAATATCTGCTTTCCGGCATTCATTTTGAAGATTTTTAGTTTTAGAATGCACAATGGTCACAGTACAATTTTCTTTAAGGAGAAGCTGGGCCATTGGCTTTCCATTTAGATTAGATCTTCCAAGTATCACAGCATGTTTTCCGGATAAATTTTTCTCTATCTTCTTGATTAAAATTAAACAACCTAGTGGCGTACAAGGCACAATTCCTTTATTTCCAGATGCAAGGTTGCCGACATTGATTGGATGAAATCCGTCAACATCTTTTGATGGATTAATTGAATTAATAATTTTTTCTTTACTAATCTGAGGTGGCAGAGGGAGTTGAACTAATATTCCAGAAACATCTTTATTTTCATTTAATTCTCTAATTTTTTCTAATACTTCCTGTTCTGTAATATCATAAGGATATCTAATAATTTCAGAATTTATACCAACCTCTTTAGATTTTTTTTCTTTATTTCTAACGTATATTAGACTAGGAGCAAAATCTCCAATTAGAATTACTGATAATTTTGGAGATTTGTTTGTTTGAACTTTTAAATTAGTAATTTCTTTTTTAATTTGCTCTCTTAATTTCGCTGATTCTTTAATTCCGTCAATAATCATACTAAAATACCAAAGGTCTTATATAAAGTTGCATACAAAGTTTAACAAACCACAAAGCAAGTAAAAGTACTATGGGTGTAATATCGATTTGTCCTAAGTTAGGTATATAATTTCGTATTCTGTCTAAAATTGGGCTTGTGGCTCTGTAAGAAAAATCCAAGATTATAAAAACAAATCTATTTTGAGTATTTAGTATATTAAAGCTTACTAACCACGAGAAAATAACATGTATTATTACTATCCACTCGTATATATTTATGATTTGAAACATTAATAGATAAATTGCTTTCATTGTTTTTCAACATAAATTGACGTGCTTGGAAATGCAAAAGATGCTTTATTTTTTTCCACTATCGATTTTATCTCAATAGCTAAAGTGTCTTTAACACTCATCCATTCCAAATAATTTTTAGTTTTTGTAAAGCAAATTAACCTAATATCTATCGAACTTGCAGCAAATTGTTCTATTTTTACAGAGAGAAATGTATTTCCTGATTTAGAAAATAAATCACTGCTTTTAATATAATCTTCTATGTCATTTTTAATTTTAGTAAGTTGATTACTTGTAGTTTTATATTCTAGTCCAATAACCCAATTTATTCTTCTGTTGGTCGTTTGTGAGTTATTTATGACTGCATTTTCGGCAAATTGAAAATTTGGAATAGTAGCTAATGATTTATCAAATCTCCTAACAACTGTAGATCTAAAACCGATATTTTCAACAGTGCCTTCAATTACTCCTTCAACAAATATCCAGTCTCCTACCTGAAATCTCCTTTCTACTAAAACTAATATTCCAGATATTAAATTTTTAAATAAATCTTGAGCACCCAAGGCAACAGCTACTCCAAATAAACCTAGGCCAGCAATTATTGGACCAATTTTGATTCCCCAAAGTTCTAGCACTGCGGCTGCACCAAGAACTAAAATTAAAATTTTAATTGCTTTAATAATCCACGTAATTAAATCTTTTGATAATAGCCCCCCTACTGATTTAACTACAACTGAAAAAGGACCAATTATTTGATGAAAAGTCCAAAAAATCAATATTGTGATAAGAGATCTATTTATTAATTCAACAGCATTATGTTCCGTTGACAAATAACTGGTAGAAATAAAGAAACCTAAGACAATTGGAAAAAACTTAGCAGGTCCCTCCATAGAGTAAACTAGAGAATTATCAAATTTATTAGTAGTTTTTGAAACATATTTTTCTAATCTCTTAACTACAAATTTTGAGAAAACACCTCTTAAAAAGAGAAAAAAAATAAAGATTATTAAAGCTATTAATATTTCTGAAATATTAATTCCAGAGACACCTTCTCTCCATACATCTAAAAATAAGTTTTTAAAATTTTCTAATACATTCATTAATTACCTGTCTCTAGTTGCAATAATTCATCTCCGGGATTGAAAACTTCAATTTTTTTCCAATTATCTTCAGAAAAAATATCCGCAACTTTTTTACTTATACACATAACTTTTGATTCTGTCATTAATGGATAAAGAGAGTACTTTTTAACAATTTGTACAAAACTTATTGCACTTCTAGCCGAATAAACAAAAATTATGTCTGGAGGGTGACTAGTTAGAATTTTTTCATTTTCAATATTCAATTCTGTAATTACTTCTGAAGAATAATTTATAACTTTTTTAATATTCATACCCTCTTTTTTAAGGTCAAAATCAAGATCATAAGAAATATTATCTCCACAAAAATAAGCTACTTTTGATTTATTATTTATTTGACTAGAGTTTATTA
>MDSV01217431.1_pt1 | contig 13689 bp, 8 predicted proteins | sample 810851 | NCBI WGS metagenome assembly MDSV01 (sample SAMN05326640, study PRJNA326480) | marine metagenome | isolation source: seawater | place: Atlantic Ocean: North East | collected 2012 | reverse complement strand
TAGAGAGCAGATTGCTTATTTACCTCAATCAACTCAACTCTTTCATGATACAGTTCAAGAAAATATAGTTGCTGGTCTTGAGGATGTGTCAGATGAAAGAATTGTTATGGCGGCAAAAAAAGCAAATGCTCATCAATTCATTAGCGCTATGCCTGGAGGGTATGGAGCAATATTATTTGAGAATGGTAAAAATTTATCAGGTGGCCAAAGGCAGAAAATTGCTCTTGCAAGAACTTTTTTAAGACAACCATCAATAATAATTTTAGATGAACCAACGAATTCATTAGATAATGAAACTGAGCAGGTAATGACCTCTTTTATTGAGGATTCTTGCAAAGATAAAACTGTAATTATTGCTACACATAAACATAGTCTTCTATCGCTTGTTGACAGAGTAATAATTATTGTTGATGGAAAAATTATTGCTGATGGTCCAAAAGACAAAATACTTGAGCAATTTACACAAAAACAGGTGAATTAATTTATGAAATTTATTACTAAAATATTTGGAGATTTTAGATTAGTTTTAGCAAATAAAACTGAATCTATTTCATACTTCATAAATGAGGAATTACGAATTAAATTTACATCATTTCTTACCAATTTGATTCCTGATAAAGATATAACAAAAACATCCATTCTCTTCTATATTATTGCCGTTTTTTGTCTTGTTGCAGTTATTTGGGGATCATTAGCAAGGATAGACATGGTTGTAAGGGGTAATGGAGAAGTAATTCCTGCCTCAAAAGTTAAAGTAATACAAAGCGTTTTTCCTGGCGTAATTGAAAAAATAAACGTGAATCTTGGTGATAAAGTTAAAAAAGGAGATATTTTATTTGTAGTGGATGAGGTTAGAACAAAAGCATCATATGTAAGCAATGAAAGAGCCTATGAAGCGGCACTTTTAGAACTAGAAACACTCGAAAAAAGAGTAAAAATAATAGAAGATCTTGTAAATCAAGGAGCAGAATCTGAGATGAGATTACTTGATGAACGCTTAAGAATAGTTGAAAGTAAAAAGAATCTAGCACAAGTAGAATCGAATAGAGCAGTGCAAAAACAGCAATTAGAGCAAACAAAAATTATTGCACCGTCAAATGGAACAATTAATGAAGTTTTTGTTACAACTATTGGTGCTGTCGTTTCTGCAGCCGAAATTTTAGCTAGATTAGTTCCTGAAGATGAGAAACTTGTTTTACAAATTTATATTGATCCAAAGGATATTTCATTTGTCCAAAATGGAATGAAAGCAAAAGTAAGTTTTACAACATATGATCCTTCTGTATATGGAACATTTGACGGTTTTGTTACTGATGTTGGTGCAACTACAACAGAAGTAAAAGATAGAGGTGTATTCTACGAGGCAAGAGTAGAAGTTAAAGATGAAAAAACAAACGATATTATTATTCAATCAGGAATGTCTGCTGAAATTTCTTTAATTGGTCAGAAAAGAACTGTTTTTGGATACATATTCAGTCCTGTCACAAAATTAAAAAGAAAAGCTTTCAGAGAAAAATAATATAATAATATTTTAGAAAAACTTTTTACATTCATTGAGCTTTCATAAAAGTTAAAAGATTATAAAATTTGTTGAATTATGCTTTGTTAGAGTTATTCTATTTATAAATTACCTCGAATAGTTTTTTATGGATAGTCCAATGGAATTGACAGTAAATGAAGCTCTTCAAAAAGCTATTAATGCTCACAAAAAGGGTAATGTCAGAGAGGCTGATTTTTTTTATACAGCTATCTTAAAAAATCAACCTGAGCATCCTGATGCTAATCATAACCTTGGCGTTTTATGTACTGAGGTTGGTGAAGTTGATAAAGCGATACCATTTTTTGAGAAAGCTATTAAGATTAAACCAAATACTTATCAATTTTGGTTAAGTTATATAGAAGCTTTAAAAAGGATAGAAAAATTAAATAAGACTAAAAATTTCTTAAAACAAGCTAAGCAAATGGGTATGCAAAGTGATAACTTAAAAAAGCTTGAAATATACTTAAAATCTCTAAACAATAACAAATCTCTTGGTTCAAAAACACTTGATCCATCTAAGGATTCTATAGAGCCAATTATGAATCTTTATAAAGAACAAAAATTTAAGCAAGTAATTGAACAAGGTAAATTGTTATTAAAAGAATTTCCTCATTCAGCGATTATAAATAATTTCTTGGGTGCATCTTATGCAAACTTAGATCAACTAAATAAAGCTATTGAGTCGTATAATGAGGCAATAACTGCAAATCCAAATTATTTCGAGGCAATTAATAACCTTGGTATTACATTCAAAAAGCAAGGTAATTTAGAAAAGGCAATAAAAACTTTTAAAAAAGTATTATCTATTAAACCTGATTATATAGAGGCTTATTATAATATTGCAAATACGTTAAATGCCCAGGGTAATTTTGATGAGGCTATTGATACTTATAGGAAAGTAATAACTCTAAATCCAAATCATATTGCTGCATATAATAATATGGGTATGACATTTAAGAACCAAGGGAAACTTTTAAAATCAATTGACTCATACAAAAAGGCTCTCGAAATAAAACCAGATTATGTTGAATCTATATATAATATGGGTACTTCGTATCTTGAAATAGGATGGCTAAAACAAGCTGAGGATACTTTTAAAAAGATAATATCGATCAAACCTGATCATTCCGATGCTTATAATAACTTGGGAGCAACATTTAAAGAACAAGGAAAAATCAAGGAGGCCTTAGAAGCATATAAAAAAGAGTTAGAGCTAAATCCTGAGAGTTCAGGCATACACTACAATATTGGTTTTTTATTATTTGAAAATGGTGAATTGAGAGAGTCATTAAAATATTTTGAAAATGCTATAAAACTTGGAGACAAAGATTCTCTTTCCTCAGAAAAATCTAATAATATTCTTCTAAAAGTATTATATTTACTTAAAGAGGAAGATCTATTTCTAAAACATTTAAATAATCTTGTAGATATAGAGAAAACCAATGCAGTAATTGGATCTTTTACTTCTCATGCAAATGAAAAATTTGGGGTAAAAATAAAGAATTTATTTTGTAATAATCCAATGAAATATGTCTATGTGAAATCACTTTTGAAAGAGTGTAATTTTGAGGACCTATTTATTAAGAATGTAAGAGAATTATTGAATTCAGATAAAATATCTGAAAGGGAGCAATTACTTCTACTAAATGGAACCCAAACTGCTGGAAATATTTTTATAGATAACAAGTACTTTTATAATGATGTCGAAGATATTATAAGAAAAGAGATAGATAATTACCGAAATACATTCAAAAATAGTGATGAGGGTTTAATAAGAGAATGGCCAGAGAATTTCGATATTAAAGGTTGGCTCATAAATATGAAAAGCGGTGGTTATCTAAAATCTCATATTCATGAAAATGGTTGGCTAAGCGGCAGTATATATATAAATGTACCAAAAATAAAAATGCAAAATGATGGTAATCTAGTCCTAAGCCTATTTGATGAAGAGCTTGAAAGTAAGAATAGTAATCAAGATTCAAAAAAAATAATAAACATAGAGACAGGAAGTTTATGCCTTTTTCCGTCATCATTATATCATTATACAATTCCATTTGAAGCTGATGAAGAACGCATTGTGCTTGCATTTGATATTGAACCAAGAATATAAATTTCATTAATTATGAGACTCTATCCATCCGGTAATTATATATTTAACACCTCTTTTGACTTCATCACCATAATGCATATGTGTCCAGTCAGCAGGCCAGATTAAAGTATGTCCTTTAGTCGGCTTTATATTCAAATCATAGTAGGGAAAAACTGTCTCTCCACCCTCCTCTACATCATTTAAATAACTCATAAAGGCAAAATAACGATGCTGGCTAAAAGCGCTCATTCTCTCAAAGTGAGGTTTTTTAAAATGACCTCCAGGATTATATTTTTGAATATTAAATGTTCCAACTTTAAAATTACTCTTTAGTTTTATAATATCCCATTCATCAACATATAGTTGAAAGAAATTTCTTAAATAAAAGAAATAATCATTAATTCTTTGAAATTTTTCTAATTTTAATAAATTGGGATTGATAGAAAGATCTGTAGATAGTTTAGAAGAAGTATCTACGCCACCTACTGTTGTTCCTTCTTGATGGCTAGAAGAATTTTCTTCAAAAATTTCAACTAAATTATCACACAAAGTTAGATCATCAATCTCCCAAGATCCAAAAAAGTTAGGCGTTTTAGAAGGTTGAGTAATTATTTTTTTTGCATCTATAAGATCATTATCTTTAGGAAAATCTAAATCTATATAGCCTTCTCCTAACTCAAGGTAATCTATACCAGTTTTAAAATTACCGGCAAATAAATTATTTCGACCTAATTCAGAAAAAACATTTGATAATTCTTGAGAAAAAGTTTGATCAGCAATGAAATTAGAGTCATCTAATATCAATTTTAATTTATCCTTCTCTAAAACCTCAATTTCCGAGGACAGCCTATCAGTGACATTTAATAGATCCGACTTAATATCCTCATTATTACTTGATAGCTCTAGGGCTTTTTCATAACTTTTACGAGAGTCATCCCATAAGCTCATTCTATGATAAATTTTACCAAGTAAATGATAGGCTTGAAAAAAATCAGAATCTATTTTTAGTAAATCGTTAAGTATCGATACAGCTTTATTATATTGAAATAATGACACTAGGATAGTTGCTTTAAGCAAAAGATAATTAGTATCTTTATTTGATATTTCTAATATCCTGTTATTATATTTAAGAGCACTCTTAAAATCATTTCTATCATTATAGATTTTTATTAGACCACTATAAGAAGTAATTAAATTATTTTTTAAAACTGTCTCTAAATTGCTTACTTTCTTGAATGAATTTGCAACAGTTTCAAAACAGATTATCGCCTCATCAAAAGATTTTAATTCAATTAGTTTAGCGCCTATAGCATTTAATTTTCCAAAATCATTTTTGTATAATTTTATAAGATTAGAAAAAGCATTTAATGATTTATTTTTTTTACCTAGTGATAAATATATTTTCCATAAAAAATTATAACCACTCTCCTTTTCTGGAAATTTACTAATTAATAACTTTGAATATTCTAATGCCTTATCTGTTTCATTTTTTTTAATATAATTATTTACAGAATCTATATAATCTTGATATTTCATAATAATTCATAACCAAAAATAAAATTAAAGTTTTTATATGGTATACATAAAAAATATATAAGCCAAAATAAATAAAATGAAAAAACCTATTGATTTAATTATAGAAAATGCAAAAAACTTTTATTTAAATAAAAAATATTCAGAAGAAGAAGCTTGTTATAAAAAAATATATAAAATCTATTCTGAAAATAAAACTGTTTTACAGAAATTGCTATTATTTCAAATAAATTTGGAAAGATGGAATGCAGCATTTGAATGCTGTAAAATAATTAATGAAATAGATACAACATATGAAACATTAAATAATCTAGGATTAATAAGTACTAAATTAAATAATTTACCTGAAGCTGAAGAATATTTTTATAAATCAATCTCAATTACTGAAAATTCGAAAGCATTTGAAGGTTTAGGAAACATTTATTCAATTAAAGAAAATTTTAACGAGGCTGAAAAATTTTATATGAGGAGCCTTAATTTAGAAAGAAATAATTATTCAATTTTTATACAACTAGGAATAATCAATAAGGACCAGGGAAAATATAAAGAGGCGAGACTATATTTTAAAAAAGCAATTGAATTAAGCCCTGAGAAAGCTCAAGCATATCAAAATTTGGTTGGCATAGAAATAGCAGACAAACAGCAATATAAAAATATTAAAGACCTTTTGAATAAGAGTAATGATTTAGGAAAAAAAGAATTTATAAACAAACTTTTCGAAAAAAAATATATACCTCATTATAAGCTTAACTTTGATTATCAACAGCTTATCTATGTAAAATCTAAAAGGAAATTAATTGATAATGAAAAAAATTACCTAAATATTCTTAAAAAATTATTAATAAAACAAAAAAATTTATTAGAAGAAGTAAAAGTTTCAAATAAAGAAATTGAAATTATCAATTTGTATATGAAAAATAATAATGATTATATTCCCAAAATAAAAAATAAAAAATTCTTAAATACAGCCATAAATTGGAGAAATATTGAAAAAAAATACTATGAATCAAAAATTCAAATAGTTGTAATTGATGATTTTTTAAATAAAGAAGCTCTAGAGGAGTTAAGAAATTTTTATCTTGAATCAAACATTTGGAATCATACATATGAAAATAAAAATTATCTTGGATCACTTCTTGGATTTGGAAATTACTCAATTATCCATGAGGGTATAATATTTGAGCTGAAAGAAAAACTTAAGAAAATACTAAATGATAATGATTTTCAAACTTTATGGGCTTTCAATTATGATAATATAAAAAACAAAGGGATAAGTCTTCATGCTGATTTTGCAAAAATTAATTTAAATTTTTGGATTACACCAGATAAATATAATAAAACAAAAAATTCAGGAGGATTAAAGATATATGATACTCCAGCTCCTTCAGAATGGACGTATAAAGATTATAATGTAAAAAATAATAAAATAAAGGAGTACTTATTAGAACAAAATGCAAAATCTATTGATATTCCTTATAAATATAACAGACTTGTTGTTTTTGACTCATCATTGTTTCATGAAACTCAAAATTTGACTTTTTCAAATGAATTTATCGGCAGAAGAATTAATAATACAATTCTCTTCGGATCAAGAAATCAAAAAATTAAATAATTCGAATAATAGCCTGGCCACTCAAATAATTTAAACCTAAACACTCAAACTCTAAATTATTAATATTAATAAAATCTTTAAAAGCTTTTAGTTCATGGTCCTCAAAACCATCATAGCCAATTAATTCGTCAAAAAGAATAACTGTTCCTTCATTAATATTATTACCAAAAAAATCAAAAATAGATTTTGTTGAAGAAAATAAATCACAGTCAATATGCATAAAAGAAATAGTTTCTTTTAAATTATTACAAAAATCAGGAAATGTTTTATCAAAGTAACCTTTATAAAGCTTAACATTTGAATTAACTAAAGGTAACTCACCGTTAGTAGAAAAAGAACCAGCTGGGTGATTATTCCATTCCTCAGGTATTCCTTCAAAACAATCAAAGCCATGTAAATCTGTTTCAATTTGGCTTGATATAATATTTGCTGTAAAGCCACTTCCAACACCAAATTCAAGAAATAAGCCATTTTTTGATGCTTGTTTGATTGCAAACGAAAAGTTTTCATTAAAAGTACGTGTTATTGAGAAATCACTAGACTTTTTAGAGAATAAGTATTTCCATTCTGAAAGCCATATAAATAAATTCTGATTTTTATTTAGACTAAGTAAAATATCATCTAAAATTTTAGTGTCCATTTCATAAGATGAGGTAATTGTTTTGTAAAATAATATTTTCTCATTAATAATATTATCCTCAACAGCTTTAGATAATAAAGAAACAGCCTCTGAAATTTTTTCTTGGAAAATATAAGAAAAATATAAATTTAAAATTGCTTCTGGAAAATTTTTTAATAATTTTAATGCTTCACAAAAATGAAATTCTGATTTTATAAAATCACTGCTATTTAAATAAAGTAAACCCAAATTATTATGTGCATTATAATAATTATCATCAATCTCTAAAGTTTTCTCATAATTAGTAATAGCTTCATTCTTTTGCTTGAGGGCAGAATAACAATTAGCAATATTAAAATAAATATTAGGATTTGTATCTTGGAGAGATAATGCTTTTTTATAATATTCTATAGCTTTATTTAAGTTCCCTAGTTTTTTTTCAATATTGCCTATATTATTAAAAATACTTTCGTGTTCTTTGATTTCAACCATTTTATACATATATTTCAATGCGTTAATATCATCATTTTGAGACAAATAGATCATTACCTGCAGCTGTAACAAAGTAAATTCAGAAGGAAATCTTTTAATAAGAGGCGATAATACCAATTGAGCTTTTTTTAGATTGCCCTTTTTAATATAACTATTAATTTCAATTGTTTTATTTTTAATTAAATTCATTGTCTAATTATTAAGTATTAATTTGGATAAAAGTCAAAACTTATACCAATAATTTCTTTATCATTTGAAATAATTTGACTTGATAAGGAAGAAGGAAAAAAAATTAAATCTGATGATTTTTTCTCAATAACTTTTGCGAGAAGTTTATTATTCTCGCTTTCTGGAAATAAATCATTATAAATTTTGAATTTATTAATTACTGAATTTGCATTATTTTCATGCCTCAAATAATAAATACCACTTAACCAACCTTCTGTATGATTAATAAGCTTCGAAGATTCATTAGAACCAAAATCAATAAAAGATCCAAATAATTTAGGATTTTTTGGATGATTTCTTATAAAATTATTGTCATTATTTGAATATTCAATAAAGTAATCATTATATTTTTCTATCAAGATTTCAGTAAGTTGTTTTATTGCGTTTTTATCGCTATTAAATATATTTCCTGGATACCTTAAACCTTTTGTATTTTTTTTATTTAAAGTATTTTGCTCACCTATTGCTTCATACAATTCAATAATTTCTTGATTTATATCGTCAGTTCTAGGACTTCCTAATATATACGATGAAATAAATTTAAATGGCTTATCACAAAAACTATCTTCATAATTATTATTAAAAACAATATTTGAATGGTTTAGTATTCCTGAAATTAACCTTGAGTCTTTTAGCAAATTTTTTTTTGAATTATAAAGTTGATTGAAGTCTTCTATTTGATTATTAAAATACAAACAAGCTAAAGTTTTATCATATTCTTCTAACTCAGAGTAATAGTGTTTTGCATCCATATAATTTTTTAATTTAAAATTAATATTTGCAGCAAGTTTCTGTGCTTCTTTATTATTATTATCGATTGATAAACTTTTATTAATAGCCTTAAGTGCATTTTTATAGTCATAAATATTTTCATAAAAGTTAGATAGATAAAAATAACATATAGGATTATTCTTATCCAATTTTAAACTTTCTTTATAAAATTTTTCAGCTAAATAAATATCACCTTTTATAAACATTATATCAGCGTATAAAATATATGGTTCAATTTTTGATTTTTCATTCTCTATAAGCTTGTTACAAGTTAATTCAGCTAATTCAATATTTTTTAAATATAAGTAAGATCTTGCCATACCAAATAATCCACCTGAATTATTATTTTTTATTTCATTAGACCAGCTATAAAATTCTAAGGAATCTTCATAATTATTCTCTTTAAAACTTATACTACCAAGTCTATTCCAGGTTTTATAATTATCGGGATCGATCTCAATAATTTCATTATATAATTCTTTTGCTTTTTCAAAATCATTGATTAATTCATAAATATGGCCTTTGCTAAATTTAACGCCAATATTTGATGAGTCTAATTGGATTGATTTATTGTAATATATAAGAGCATTTTGATAATCTTTTTTTAAAAAATATAAATCAGCAATATAATTTATATTATCATAATGATTTGGTTCGTATTCAATTGATAAAATAAAATTTCGTAACGCTTCATCATTTTTATTATCAGCAAGATAGGCTTTAGCAATATTAGAATACAATTGCCCAAGTCCATCTGTAAGATTATTATCCTTTTTTATTTTAATGCAATGATTAAAATAATTTATCGAACTATCATACTCTTTTTTTGCTAGGCTTATTAAACCGGATAAGTTTATTAAAAAAATATTTTCAGGCAGTAGTTTTAACTCATCAACAATAATTGTATTTAATTCACTATATTTTCCTTTATGAAATAGCTCTTTATAAAAATCCATTTTTTCTTCAGAAAGTTTACTCATTGGATAATTTCAAAAGTTCTTTGCTCTTTTTTATAAATTTTTTTGAACACTCTTCATTATCTAATAATTTATATGCCTTTCCTAAACTCAAATTAATTTCATAATTTTCATTATTTAACTCCAGCCCTTTTAAAAGATACTCAACTGCTTCATCAATCTTACCTATATTTATATAAGCTTGACCAAGAATGTTTAAAAGCATGCTATGACTTTCAATAATTTTTATTTCAGAGGTAAATAATGAAATAATCTTAGTATTATCCTTTATCCTATTTAAAAAAGAACCAATCATATAATAGGTATTATGACTGCTCGGAGCTATCATCAAGAGTTTATAAAAAATTTCTTCAGCCTTAGGTATATCACCAAGTCCTTCCAGTACTTTACCATAGGATGAAACATAAAATGGTATACGTGGTTCTAAATCATAACATTTTTTGGCATATGGTAATGCTGAATTAAAATCATTTAGTTCAATATATAAATTAGCTAAATTACTTAGAGCTACAGAATAAGATGGAAGACTTTTTAATGATTTTTTATAATATTTAATAGCTTCATCAGTTTTATTAAGCTTAAAAAGAGTATTTCCAATATTAGAAAAAGATACCTCTGTTCTATCTAAAGAAAAATCTAAGACTTTAAGAAATTCTTTCAGTGCCTCTTCATAATCTTCATTATTATAGTGATAATTTCCTCTTTTTGCGTAATAACCTGCCATGTTAATTTTGTAGGTTTTTGTTGAACATTTTAAATCTTTTGCTTTTAAAAAATTTTCTAACGCATCATCAAAATTATATAGATATGATTGAATAATTCCTTTCATAGAAAATACTTCATGTGAATCTGTAAATTTTTTTTCAATTTCGTTAGTAAGTTCTAGTGCTTTTTTGAAATTTTTTTGATTAATTAGCTCATTAATTAAATCTAAGCTTTTATTTAAAATATCATTTTTATCCATAGCAAACCCTTATATTTTAAATAACATTATTTGGTTCAAAATCAAAAGCAATACAAACTCTTTCAGTATTATCGGAAAAGGAAAGTGTTTTATGATAAAGTGAAGAAGGGAATAATATTAAACGCGATTCTTTGGTCTCAATTTGAAGCGTATCAATCTTATCTTGTTCAGCAGGAAAGTTTGAATTAGATAAGCTAAACTCAATATTACCCTCTGATAATTTTTTTTTATCTGGGACTTTGATATAATAACAACCGCTTAACCAACCTTTTGGATGATTATGAGGATAAAGATAACCATTACTATTCATAACTACACACCATCCATTAATTCTTAGACTATTAGGCCATTCTTTTATAAATAAATCATCCTCATTAATAAATATTTCTTTATAAATTTTGGCTTGATCAAATAAAAAAGATTTAAAGTTATTTAACAAAGTAGAATTCTGAGAAAAAATATCTAGAATAGTTTGCTCACCCCCAACTAAAAGAGGTTGATTGCGGGAACCCATTTCAAATTTATTAATCTCATCTAAAAGTCTTTTATTAACATTAGGTAAGTTATCAAAATTACCTAAATCAAAAGATTTAACATAATTATAAGGGTTTGGACAAAATTTATGATGGGTAGTATTTCCAGTATTGTGAGTTAAATGCGTGCAAAATGAAGAAACGGTTCTTGAAATAGAAACAGATGATAAATTTTTATTTAAAAAATCAGTAAAACCATTAATATTATTATCAAAATATAAACATTCTAGAACACTCTCTTCCCAACCTTCAAATTTAGATTTTGTTAAATATTTTATTGCCTCCTTATAGTTTTTGGACACCTTAAGAAGATTACCAGCTATATATACAATATTTTTATTATTCTTATCTAGTTTTAAGCCTTTTTTTACTATATCTAAACATTTCTCGTAATCATGAGAGGCAAAATAAAGATTACTTAAATTAACATATGATAAAATAAAATTGGGATTTAAATTAATGGATTTTAATAAGGCTTTTTCACTTTGCTTAAGCATCTTCAATGATAAATAATAAGCACCTAACAAATTATAATGAATATAATCATTATTATTAATATCTAATCCTAACTTAGAAAATCTAAGAAATTGATCTTTATCATTTATAAAATAAAAAAGCTTGGAAAGTGCGAAATAAATAAAAGAGTTTTTATCATCCTTTAATAAAAGCTTATTTAAATAATCTATACCAGATTGAATATTATTTAATCTAACATATGAATCACATAGTAATTCATAAGTAAGTCTATTATTAGGATTTAATTTTATTGATTCTAAAAGAAGTTCATGAGATTTATCAAAGTTAGAAATTAATAGATAACAATTAGATAAAGTATTCAAATCATTATCGGAAATATCACAATTATTAATAGCTTTATCAAGTATTAGATCTGCTGCTTCATTATTTTTAATTGATGTATAACAATTAAATAAATCAATATAACACTGTAAAAAATTCTTATTTAGTAAAATTGCAGATTCTAAAAATTTAATTGCTTCTATTGAAATACCAAGAGAAATATAACATTTAGCTTTGCCATAAATAGTAATAAATGAACCGGGATTAATAAGATTAGACTTATTAAATGAAATTAAGGCTTTTTCATATTTTTTAAGGGCTAAATAGCAGTTACCAATATTTTGATGAATCACATATGAATCTTTATCTATATCTAAAGCTAAATTAAAAGTATCAATTGAATCTTTAAAATTATTTAAATTATAATAAGATAAACCAAGTATATTATAAACTTTTAAACGGATACTAGAATCAATATCAGTATCTAATAGATCAACAGAACATTTAACAACATCAGAAAAATTACCGTCATTAAATAAATTATTTAAGTAATTATAATCCATAAGAAATGATGCCAAAAAAAATTATAATTGAAAACAAAAAAAAAGGGGCCCGAAGGCCCCTTAAATTTAGATTATTTAAAACTATGCTACGAAATCGATATTTGTAGCAACAACATCTTCGGCATTAGCAACACCAAGAAGTGTAATAAGTTTAACAATTTGTAGTTCACCAGTTGCAAACGTATCATCATCAGTAGCACCATCACCACCAACAATAACAAGGAATACAGCTGAGTCAGTTCCACTATCTGATACGATTAAGAACGCATCACCAACTGCAAATGCACCATTAGTTGTTACAACAGCACCACCACCAGCTTCTATATCTGTTTCAAGAGTGGATGAGTCAAGACCACCATTTTGAACCATTAGTACGCTAGCATTAGCTCCATTAGCAACGTCTGTAGCATTCGCGCCATCAGCAAGCATAACAGATGCACCAGCTGTAACACTAATAGCAGCATTACCAACAAGTACGAAGTCAATAACACCATCAATTGCATTAATTGCAGAGATATCGATCTCTAATGTATCTTTATTAGCAGCTTCTTCGAAGTCTGTAACAACGTCAACACCAGCAGTAATAGAGTCATCATCAGATGCAGTAGTAATAGCTGTACCCAACTCATTATCACCTAATTTAAGTGTATCGATTGAAGCAGTATCACTAAAGTTAGTTACGATATCAGCACCAGCACCAGTTGATAATATATCAGCACCAGTACCTAGATCAGAAATTGTATCAATACCTGCACCAGTTACAATGATATCAGCAGCAGCACCACCAGTAATAGTATCTGCACCACCACCAGTTGTAATAGTGTTGGAAGCAGTAGCTGAACCAGTGATTGTTATATTAATATCACCTTCTGCAATTGTAGCAGTAGCAGTAGCTGCAGGATTAACACCAATTTTATAATCAAGAGATGTTAATAGATTATCAGATGTATCATTAAGATATAATGCTTCT
>MDSV01020032.1_pt1 | contig 13689 bp, 8 predicted proteins | sample 810851 | NCBI WGS metagenome assembly MDSV01 (sample SAMN05326640, study PRJNA326480) | marine metagenome | isolation source: seawater | place: Atlantic Ocean: North East | collected 2012 | reverse complement strand
TAATTGTATCTGGTTTTCATATCAAATTTTTATGGGATCATTAGATTAAAGATTTGTATATTCGATGCCTATTAGGGTCATTAACTCAGTTGGTTCAGAGTGTTACCTTGACAGGGTAGAAGTCACTGGTTCGAATCCAGTATGACCCACATAAATCACTCCCAAAGGAGTGATTTTTTTATATACAATCCACCACCGTTTCCAGTGCCATACCACGAGACCCTTTAATCAATATCAAACTGTCCTTGATATCTTTTGCTTTTAGTGCTTTACAAAAAGACGCGGTTGTTTTAAAAAAATCAGCTTTTGTTTTGGATGTCTCACAGGCGGAGAAATGTGCCCCAACAAAATATACAGCGGAAAAATCAAAAGAAATAACCAGATCTATAAGACATTGATGTTCTTCTGCAGTTTGTTCTCCCAATTCAAACATATCTCCTAAGATTACAATTTTAGAATCCGCTACCATGGTATTGAAATTCTCCAAGGCTGCCGCCCTGCTGCTAGGATTGGCGTTATAGGCATCTAGGACAAGGCTATTACTCTCTTTTTTAATAATTTCAGAGCGATTATTTTTTGGCCTGTATGATTTAATACCTTTTTGGATGGCCTTGGGGCTGACTTTAAAAAATTGCCCGATGGCAATGGCTGCAGATGCATTGGAAAAATTATAGATTCCTATGAGTTGAGTTTCAATGGAAAGGTTTTGAAATTCCAGCTTCAAAAAGGATTCTTTTAAATTCATAGAAAGTTGAATATCAGCTTCGTTATTTTCTGAAAAAGTATATATTTTTTTATAGTCAGCAATCTGATTTAGTTGAGTTGTATCGTCTGCATTGGCAAAAATTAATCCTCCTCTATTTTTTATATAGCTGTAAAGCTCTGATTTTCCCTCAACCACTCCTGCTTCACTACCAAAACCTTCCAAATGGGCTTTGCCAAAATTTGTTATGTAGCCATGGGTAGGTGCCGCAATAGCGCATAAATCATTGATTTCTCCAATATGGTTAGCTCCCATTTCAATAATACCAATCTCGGTACTGGTATCCATTTGAAGAAGTGTCAAAGGAACGCCAATATGGTTGTTTAAATTTCCTTGGGTTGCATGAGTTTTAAAGCGCTGACTCAATACGGCCTTGATAAGCTCTTTGGTGGTTGTTTTTCCATTACTTCCAGTGAGTCCAATAATTGGAATGTCAAGATAATTTCTGTGAAAAAAAGCTAGTTGTTGAAGCGTTTTTAAAACATCATCCACTAAAATAAAACGTTGGTTTTTTTGAGTTTGTTCTTGGTCTAGAACACAATAGGACGCCCCAGCATCCAATGCCAAGTGGGCAAAATTATTTCCGTTAAAATGCGCCCCTTTGAGCGCAAAAAAAAGGAAACCAGGGAGAATTGAGCGGCTGTCAGTAGAGATACCATTGGAATTCAAAAATAATACGTGAAGCTGCTTAATATTCATAAATTAAAATTACAAAAAAAAGTCCCAAAGAATATTTAGGACCTTTTTTAAAAAAGTAATATTTGTGCTATTAATTCTTCTTCTTATTGTTTTTTGATTTTGATCCAACTCTGGACATTGCACATCTAAATCCTATAAAGTCAGTGGCCATGTCTTCTGGATAAAAACGCCTTTGTGCTGGGTCTAACCAAAATTCTCTGTCTTTCCATGAACCGCCTTTGTAGACACGAACATTGTCATTGACTAAAGATGTTCTTGTATTGGATTTATCGAATTCCCGGTTCATTGTTCCATCGGAATTGGATTCTACCAAATGCTTTGGAGAATCATACATCTTTCTTGTAATATCCCCGTTAGAGGCATCATCTCCTTCTTCAAAATCATCGAAATATCTAGAGGATTGTCTATCACCGTCTCTAAAGTTACGGTTGTCACTGGTGTCAAAATTAGGTCTCAAATAGGTTTCGTCTTCATCCACAGGAACTTGTGCCAACTGCCCAGGCAGGGTTTTGGCTACAATTTTTCCGTTTGAAAGTGTGTCATATTCAATCTCATCAATTCCAATGACTTTAACACTTCCATCTTCAGCGATTGCATTTTTAGTATAAATATTTCCCCTGTAGTAAGCAAAATCATTAAACTCATCGTCAACAATTGGTCTATAAACGTCAGCAACCCACTCGGCAACGTTTCCTGCCATATCATATATACCAAAATCATTGGGGTCATAGGACATCACTTTATTAGTGATATCGGCGCCATCGTCAGACCAACCTGCAATGCCACCATAATCTCCTTTTCCTTGCTTAAAATTAGCCAATTGATCTCCTTTAATTTTTCTTTGCCCAGTTCTGGTGTATTTACCATCCCATGGATATTTTTTACGACCGCGGTACATATTATAATCTCTGAGTTCTGTAAGACCCAAGGCTGCATACTCCCATTCGGCTTCTGTTGGGAGTCGGTATCTGATTTGAATCGCCCCAGACTCGCGAGTTGCGTATATATTTACGGGGTTGCCTTCTGCGTCTGTTTGGGCCTTCCTTTTGCCTCCAGACAGCACCTCTTCATTGCCACCAAAGGACTTTTCAGGCGCATTAACATAAGTGTCGATATTAAAATTGCTCTCAGCACTAACGTCAAGAACATTAGAATCTCTTTTTAAGTAGCCTTCTTTTTGCAGCACCACCTCACCCACACGATCAGTTCTCCATTTGGCATATTCATTGGCTTGTAACCAACTCACACCCACAACTGGGTAATTGCCATAAGCTGGATGCCGAAGGTAATTTTCCACCAATATCTCACTGTAGCCTAAACGGTTTCTCCAAACCAAAGTGTCAGGAAGAGCTCCCCTGTAAATCGCTGTAAATGCAGGATTGTCCGGCGGATAAACGCGCTTTACCCAATCAAGGTATTCCAAATACATCATATTGGTAACCTCAGTCTCATCTATGTAGAAGGACTGAACGTGTTGTTGATTTGGGCTATTGTTCCAATCGTGCATGACATCGTCCTGAACTTTACCCATTGTAAAAGTACCCCCTTCAATAAAAACCAAACCAGGAGCCGTTTCTTGCTCTTTAAACCTAGTATTGTACTGGAAACCACCTGTTTTGGCATTGATTTGCCAACCGGTCCCACGGGAAGAGTTACCATAATTAGATGAGGACTTTCCACATCCAACTAAAGAGAGTCCAAAAAAGGCGATGAGTGAAATTCTTAATATCTTATTGTATTTCATACTTAATTTATATTTAAAAAGTATTTAAAATTTTAGAATTTGCAATATAACAATTATGATTTGGTTTGCAATAAAATTTTAAATCGTTTGTGTATTTTTTAACCTTAAATACTTCGGGTTTTTAACAAATAACGGGTTTTGTCACGTATTATTATCGTAATTTTGGAAATTCAAGGGAGATTTATATACTAATTTACAGTAAACTCCGTTTGGATTTCATGAGAAAAATTTCATTATTTCTTGTTCTGTTAATTTTCTTGACCCATAGTCATTCTCAAACCCAGCGCTTTGAAATTAATTGGGAGAATTCAAAATTACTCAAGACTGAAATCTCTCAAATAGAACTTCCTTATTTTGAAGAAAAAAACTTTAATTTTTCCTATGACAAAGGACTGACCTTTACAGCGCAATGGGATCAAAAAAACGTTGGAAACCCCAAAAATGTAACTCTAGAAGACATTGTGACTGTACCAATTTCTAAATCAGAGCTAAAAGATTTAAAACTAAGTTGGATTCCCAATGGCCTTGAATTAAATAACTACAGCTCCAAGGCCAGGGGAAAAAGGATAAATACTGTGGAGTTAAGCCCCATATTCTTGGAAGACGGCCGCTTAAAAAAAGTAATCAGTTTTAGTCTTTCTATGCAAAGTCGACCTTTGGCTAAATTGACCAATTCCAATGTGCAACTACAAAATTCTAGCCTTAGAACAGGTCAATGGTATCGCTTTGCTGTGGATACAACTGGCGTTTATAAACTAGACAAAGGCTTTTTTAATTCTTTGGGAATTAATACAGCGAATCTCAACCCAAGGAAAATTAAAATTTATGGCCATGGAGGACGCTCGCTACCGCTTTTAAACAATGAAACTATCTCTTATGATTTGATTGAAAATACAGTGAGATTTATTGGAGAAGAAGATGCCGTTTTTAACAATGATGACTATATGCTTTTTTATGCCATTGGACCAAAATATTATAACCCCGATAATAATTCACATATCAACCCCTACAGCGATCAGGCTTATTATTACGTAAAGATTGACAATGAAAACGGTTTGCGCATGAATGCTGCGAATGAACCTACATTGTCAGCGGACACAACATTCACAAGCTTTCACGATTATCAGTTTGTTGAAAATGATGAATATAATATAGGACAAATGGGGCGGCGCTGGTTTGGACATCGCTTTTACTTTGAAAATACACGTAATTTTAATTTTAATTTCCCAAACCTGATTAGCAGCAGTCCTTTAAAACTAAAGGTTTATTTGGCTGCCACGGCAGAATCCACCACAAATATGGAGATCAAAGTTAATGGCGTTGATGCGGGAAACCTATCCTTAGCATCTGTAGAATATGGTATACTAGCAACCGAAAGTATCTTAAACAACAATGTTGAAAGCAGTACGGATAACGTTACAGTAGATTTATTTTACAACAACAATGGAAACCCATCTGCCTCAGCATATTTAGACTATATTTCTATTGAAGCAGAAAGAGCACTCAGCGCTGCTACTCAGCAATTTCAGTTTAAAAACAACAACGCTGCTTTGCTCAGTGGTGTTGGCTCCTACAACATAGACAATGCAACAGCGATTGATGAAGTTTGGGACATTACAGACCCTTATAACCCATCATTTTACACAAATACAGAAAACAATTCTAATTTTAGCTTTAAAACAACACTTGGAAGCCTTAAAACTTACCAAGCTGTGGCTTTTTCAGATGCCTATATACCAAGGTTGTTATCCAATACCGATGTGGCCAATCAGGACCTAAAAGGCAGTATTTTCTTAAATGCAGAAGGCCAGTTTGAAGACCTAGATTACTTGATTATTACGCCCCAATTCTTGCTAACACAAGCGGAGCGCTTGGCCAATATCAACAGAATAAAAAATAACCTAAAAGTAAAGGCTGTCACACTAGAATCTATTTATGCTGAATTTAGCTCTGGTATGCAAGACATATCCGCCATAAGAAATTTTGTCAAATACGTGTATGACAATTCGAGCAATCCAAATGCACGCCTAAAATACCTTTGCTTATTTGGCGATGCTTCATTTGACTACAAGGACCGTGTTCAAAACAACACAAACATCGCACCCTCATGGATGTCGACCAACAGTTTCAGTCTGACAAGCTCTTTTGTATCAGATGATTTTTTTGGTATGATGGACCCCAACGAAGGTAGCATGTCTACCGCAGACAAGCTAGATATCGCAGTGGGAAGAATTTTAGCCGATACCCCACAACGCGCCATTGAAATGGTGGACAAAGTTGAATCCTATTACAATAGTGATGCCTTTGGCAACTGGCGCAACAATTTTTTGTTAATTTCTGACGACGTTGACAAGCTCAGTGACCGATTGTTGCAGCAAACAACAGACGAAATTGCCGAAGATGTAAAAGACTCCAAGCCCTTTATAAATGTAGAAAAAATACATACTGATACTTTTGCCCAAGAAACTTCATCTGCAGGAAGCCGATATCCCTTGGTCAATAAAGCCATATTTGATGCGCTTGAAGTCGGTGCAATAGTTGTAAATTACTTTGGCCACGGTGGCGAGGATGGCCTGGCACAAGAACGTATATTTGATAAAATAAACGCCCAAGAGCTCAACAATCCAAACAAACTAAGCTGCTTTGTGACAGTGACTTGCGAATACACAAAATTTGACAACCCACTAAGAAAAACAGCGGGTGAATTTTTATATTGGAACAAAAAAGGTGGTGCCATCGGACTGATTTCAACTACAAGGCAAATCTTTATCAGCGTAGGTATTCAGTTCAACACCACCCTAAGCCAATATTTATTTGATTTTGAAAACAGCCAAACCATGAGCATAGCTGAAGCCTTAAGACTTACAAAAAATGACCCAGCAGTCACCAACAACTCCCAAAGGCGGTTGGTTTTCTTTATCGGAGATCCAGCCCTTAGATTACCTTTAGCTGAACCTGATATAATTGCCTCAAAACTAAATGACCAAGATATTAATAGTTCCAACATTACACTGCAAGCCCTGAGCCCAGCAAAAATCGAAGGATTTGTCTCTGACAATCAGGGTAATATTTTAAGTAATTACAATGGTACTCTTACAACTACAATATACGATAAGAACATTCAAAGGTCGACCTTGGGCAACGACGGAACAACTATTGATGGTCAGCTCATTACTATGGATTATGATGCATTGGGTGAGGTCCTTTTTAGAGGGCAATCGTCTGTTGAAAATGGCGCGTTTGAGGTTAATTTTATTGTTCCTAGGGACATTTTAATTCCTGTTGGAAATGGTAAAATTAGCTTTTATTCAAAAACAAATGCGCCGCTCTCTGATCAAAGAGGCTATAATTTTGATATTCAAATTGGAGGCGTTAATTTAAGCGCCGCTGAGGACAATATAGGTCCAGATATAGAACTTTATATGAATGATGAGAGTTTTATTTCTGGGGGTATAACTAATGAAAACCCTACCCTTATTGCCAAATTATACGACGAAAATGGCATCAATACAGCCAGTGGTGTGGGTCATGACATTGTAGCTCTGCTGGACGGGGATGAAACCAACCCTTATTATTTAAATGATTATTATGTTGCAGATGTGGACAGTTACCAAAACGGAAGCTTGAGTTATCCATTTAGAAATTTATCCCCAGGATTGCATACATTGTCCTTAAAAGCATGGGACGTATATAATAATGCCTCCACCAAAGAAATTCAGTTTATGGTCTTTGATCAAGACCAAAGTTTGGAGATTACCAATGTTCTGAATTACCCCAATCCCTTTGTTAACTATACTGAATTTTGGTTTAACCACAATAGTTCGGGGGTGTTAAACGTTTCTATACAAATATTCACGATTTCAGGGAAATTGGTTAAGACTATCAACAGTCAAACAAATGCAAGTGGAAGTACAAGTTCACTTTCAAGAAACATTAGTTGGGATGGTACAGACGATTTTGGAACAAAGATTGGCAAAGGTGTTTACGTATATAAATTAAATGTAAAGTCAGCGCTCACTGGCCTAAAATCAGAAAGAATTGAAAAACTTGTTATCCTTTAATAATAACTTATATTTGTTTGATTCAAAATTAAAAATGATGAACAGAAAAAAAAATTGGCTCTTTTGTGAAGTCTTTGTTGCATTAACAATTGTGCTATTTTATTGTAATAACCTTAGAGCTCAATCGGTCACAATTCCAAATTCAGATACCAGAGTAATCACAACAGGAGTTCCCTTTTTACTCATTGCCTCAGATGCTCGGGCTGCATCCTTGGGTGATATGGGAGTAGCTACTTCTGTCGACACTTATTCTCAGCAATGGAACCCTTCCAAATATGCTTTTTCTGAAACTAAATCTGGCTTTGGCATTAGTTATACTCCATATTTGAGTAAACTTGTAAACGATATTTTTCTAGCCAATGTCACTTACTTTAACCGCATCAATGAACGCAGTTCATTTGCAGCAAGTTTTAAATACTTTTCATTGGGTGAAATAGAACTTAGAGAAGATGAATTTGACCTTGGTATTATTGAAAAGCCCAACGAGCTCACTTTAGATGTATCTTATGCCTTGCGCTTATCTGACCAATTTTCAATGTCGGTAGCCTTACGCTACTTGCGTTCGGATTTAAAAATTCAAGCCTTAGACCCCAATGCAAAATCCGCAGGTTCCTTTGGTGTTGATATCGCAGGCTATTATCAAAGTGAAGAGGTGGCCTATAATGAGTTTAATGGCCGTTGGAGAGGCGGCTTTGCCCTGCAAAATATCGGGCCAAAATTAAAGTACGATGACGCGGGCCGTGAAAACTTTATTCCCACCACACTCAGGCTTGGTGGTGGTTTTGATTTTATTTTCGACTTCTACAATAAATTAAGTCTCACTGCTGAGGTCGCTAAATTACTTATTCCAACGCCGCCTGTTTACGGTACTGAATATAATTATACAGATGCAAATGGCAATGGGATTTATGATCCTGAAAATGGTACCGATACAACGGATACTGATACCCTTGGTCAAATTCTAAATAGCAATGTGATTTTAGATGGACAAGATCCTAACGTCGGTTTTGTTCAAGGTATCTTCCAATCCTTTAATGATGCACCAGGTGGTTTTAGTGAAGAACTTGATGAATTTACTTGGGCCCTCAGTGCAGAGTATCTATACCAAGATTCATTTGCCTTACGTGCAGGGTATTTTAATGAAAATGAAACTAAGGGTGCCCGAAAATTCTTTTCATTAGGTGCTGGGTTTAAATACTCTTCTGTAGACATTGATATGTCTTACCTTTTTTCTGCTTCCAAAGTACAAAGCCCACTTGAAAATACTCTTAGGTTTTCATTGTCGTTCAACATTGGCGAGGGAGAATATTTAGAGTATTAATTAATGTAAATAGGTTCCAACAAATAAAAGAGTAAAATATAATCATTCAATTTAAACATCCCCAAATTGTCTTTTAGTTTGAAAATTAATGCCAAAAAGAGCTCTTTTTTTAGTTGTATTTATTTTACCGCTGTGTTTACAAATTACCCTGTTGTCCGCGCAATCCTTTACCAATCCCATTTTACCTGGAGGCTATCCAGACCCATCTGTTTGTAAAGTGGGTGATTTTTTCTATATGGCAAACTCTTCCTTTGAGTATTTCCCAGGAATCCCCATTCACAAAAGTAAAGACTTGGTCAACTGGACCTTAATTGGCCACGGATTGGATCGCGAATCACAGTGTAACGCGACCATAAATCTTGTGGATGTACAATCTAATGGGGGTATTTATGCTCCGAATTTGCGATTCCAAGAGGGCACCTTTTACATTATTACCACCGCCATCTACCGGGATGCCAAAACCAAAAAATCTGGAGGTAAAAACTTTATAATCACAGCCAGCGATGCTGCGGGTCCATGGTCGGATCCGGTAGTAGTGAAGGGGGCGCCTGGGATTGACCCTGACCTTTTCTTTGATGAAGATGGACGTGTTTGGTACGTTGGCAACCACAAACCAAAAGACCCTGAATTTACAGACCAAAAAGAGATTTGGTTGCAAGAGATCAATCTAAAAACATTTCAGCTCATGGGCGAACGCTACAGCTTGTGGCGTGGTGCTTGTGATGGTGTTTGGACTGAAGGCCCCCATATCTATAAAAAGAATGGGGCCTATTATTTAATGATTGCTGAAGGAGGGACTTCATTCAACCATGCTGTTATGGTGGCAAAAAGTGACCGTATAACAGGTCCCTATATTTCCAATATGAGAAATCCTATTTTTAGCAGCCGACAGCTGTCCTATGACAACTGGGTTCACAGCACGGGTCATGGTGATTTGATTGAACTAGAAGACGGGCGTTGGTATATGACACTTTTGGGGGTTCGAGGAGATTTAAATCGGAAGTCCAATATGGGCAGGGAAACTTTTATTGTTCCTGTCGTTTGGGAACGAGAAGTTCGCGGCAATGGGGAAAGGAATTTATGGCCGGTAGTGGCGCCAAAAACTGGTCGGATTGAAAGACACAATCCCATTATTTTTGATGCTATAAAAGCACCCTCTAAAAAATTAAACTTTACAGACGATTTTCAAAGCCCCGAACTTGGGTTGGCATGGACTTTTAGAAGAGTGCCCATGCCCAATACCCTGACCCTTAAAGACCGCCCGGGTTATCTTCGCCTTTACACCCACTCCAATACCATTTCAAATCGAAAACGCAGCCATTTTACCGGAATAAAACAAACTGAAAGTGATTTTGAGTTTATTACTAAAATACATTTCAATCCAAAGGGTGATAACTCTGAAGCAGGAATTGCAGTTGTTCAAAAAGACAATAACTTTGTGTCTTTTACTCTGCGCAAAGACAAAGCGGGCATGCGAATTGAAGTCGTTCATAAAAACAAGAAAAAAAACACTTTAAAATCTCATAAAATCAAATCCTATAAGGGAGTTATAAAACTAAAATTGGTATCCTCCAATGACCAATATATTTTTTCCTATGCCACAAAAGGCAAGGCCTATAAAACATTGATCACAACTGCTGCAGACTTGGTTCTATTTAGTGGTTTTACCGGGGCACACATTGGGCCTTATGCAACAAGCAATGGTCAAAACAACCTTGATTACGCTGATTTTGATTGGGTAAAATATGTGCCCAGGCCAAGGAAATAAGCTTGAATATGATGTCTGTTAAAATGAAAAAAATTAATCTTAAATGTGAATTTACAGTTTACGACTCCCAAAAAGCCTTGCCCAATGACGTAATTCAACTCATCAAAGCAGCTGAGGAAGCACAAAAAAAAGCTTATGCACCTTATTCTAAATTTATGGTAGGTGCAGCTTTGAGATTAGAAAATGGCAAAATCATCACGGGAAGCAATCAAGAAAATGCTGCCTACCCCTCAGGACTTTGCGCTGAGCGAACAGCCATATTTTATGCCGGTTCCCAATATCCAAATCAAAAAATCTTACAAATGGCCGTATCAGCTGGATCTATAACAAAACTAACAACACGTCCCATCCCCCCTTGTGGAGCCTGTCGTCAAGCCTTGGCGGAATATGAACAAAAACAAAACACCCCTATTGAACTTTATTTCAAAGGTAATGAAGGTGACATTGCCTATTCAAAATCAGTGGAAAATATTTTGCCTTGGATTTTTGATAAAAATCAATTATGAATTTTAATCAAAAATTTACAACTTCCTTTTTCAGGTTAAGAATCAAAGTGTTATTTTTGTGAAGATGTTAGCAAACCCTATTGTAAGCAAATGCAAGAAATAACCAAAGAAACGTACTTAGATTGGTATGAAAATATGCAGTTTTGGCGCAAGTTCGAAGACAAACTAGCCGCAGTTTATATTCAACAAAAAGTAAGAGGATTCCTTCACTTGTACAATGGTCAAGAAGCAGTATTGGCAGGTGCACTTCACGCCATGGACCTGAGTAAAGATAAAATGATAACGGCCTACAGAAATCACGTTCAACCCATCGGCATGGGGGTAGACCCCCGCAGAGTAATGGCAGAACTGTATGGAAAAGCTACTGGTACCTCTCAAGGTTTGGGTGGTTCTATGCATATTTTTTCTAAAGAGCATGGATTTTACGGAGGACATGGAATCGTTGGAGGTCAAATACCACTCGGGGCTGGTATGGCTTTTGGTGACAAGTATAACGAAACTGGTGCTGTAACACTTTGTTTTTTTGGAGACGGTGCAGCCCGTCAAGGTTCACTTCACGAAACTTTTAACATGGCAATGACTTGGAAGCTTCCAGTAGTATTTATATGCGAGAATAATGGTTATGCCATGGGGACTTCAGTGGAACGCACCGCCAACCATACCGATATTTGGAAACTTGGACTTGGGTATGAAATGCCTTGTGGTCCCGTCGATGGAATGAACCCTATCAAAGCTGCCGAAGCCTTTGACGAAGCCATTCAGCGCGCCAGACGCGGAGACGGCCCAACATTTTTAGAAATGAAAACATACCGTTACAGAGGCCACTCCATGAGTGATGCTCAACATTATAGAACTAAAGACGAGGTTAAAGAATATCAAAAGATTGACCCAATAACACAAATCAAAGAAGTTATTTTAGAGAAAAATTACGCCAGTGAAGACGATATAAAAGTCATTAATGCGCGCGTAAAAGAACTTGTAGCAGAGTGCGAGAAATTCGCAGAAGAATCACCTTTCCCTGAAAAAAATCTGATGTATGATGCTGTTTATGAGCAAGAAGATTATCCATTTTTAAAACATAAAATATAGACTATGGCCATCGTAGTAAATATGCCGCGCTTGAGTGACACCATGGAAGAAGGCACCGTTGCCAGTTGGTTAAAAAAAGTTGGAGACCGCATAGAGGAAGGCGATATTCTTGCTGAAATTGAAACGGACAAAGCAACCATGGAATTTGAATCCTTTAACGAGGGGACCCTATTACATATCGGAGTTCAAGAAGGCGAAACAACCAAAGTTGATGAACTACTAGCCATTATCGGAGAAGAAGGAGAAGACATCTCTGCCCTTTTAGAAGGTAGTGCATCCGAAGCTGAATCCGAACACATTTTAGAATCTGAGGTAATTACTGAAGTAACGGCAAGCACTGCTAGTGAAATTCCCGAAGGGGTTATTGTTGTCACCATGCCGAGATTGAGCGATACTATGGAAGAGGGTACCGTGGCCAGTTGGTTGAAAAATGTAGGAGATTTTGTAGAAGAAGGCGAGATCTTAGCCGAGATTGAGACCGACAAAGCCACCATGGAATTTGAATCCTTTAACGAAGGAACGCTGCTGTATATTGGCCTTTCCGTAGGTGAATCCGCAAATGTAGACGATCTTTTAGCAATCATTGGGCCAGAGGGAACCGATGTGACTGGAATTGCCAAAAATTTTAAGTCGGCAAGTGTACAAAAACAAACAAATCAGGTAGCAGAAGCCAAAGTTGAAAGCACACCATTAACAGTGGTTGTTGAAACCCCAATTGTTGAGCCTCCCAAAAGCGAGGTTTCTGTAAGTACAGTTTCAACCAATGGAAGAATTTATATCTCCCCATTGGCAAAGAAAATTGCAGAAGAAAAAGGCATTGCGCTAAACCAATTACAAGGAACAGGAGAGAACGGACGCATCATTAAAAGGGATGTGGAAAACTTTAGCCCGGCTAATGCTACAGCCTACACACCAACAGTTTCGAAGTTTGTAGCCTCAGGCCAAGAAGACTTTGATGAAATTAACCACTCACAAATGCGTAAAGTAATTGCCAAACGTCTTGGCGAATCGAAGTTTTCTGCCCCACATTATTACTTGTCTGTAGAATTTGATATGGACAATGCCATTGCCTTCCGCCAACAATTCAATTCGATTCCCGACACGAAAATATCTTTTAATGATATAGTTGTCAAGGCCTGCGGCTTGGCACTTCGCCAACACCCGCAAGTTAATTCTCAGTGGTTTGAAGATCGGATGAGGCTTAATAACCATGTACATATTGGTGTGGCCGTCGCTGTAGAAGATGGACTAGTGGTGCCTGTGGTGAAATTCACTAACGAGCAAAGCCTACAGCAAATTGGAACCGCTGTAAAAGATTTTGCAGGCCGTGCACGCCAAAAAAAACTGACGCCCCAAGAGATGGAAGGCAGTACTTTTACCATCTCTAATTTGGGCATGTTTGGCATTGAAAGTTTTACTTCTATTATCAACCAGCCAAATTCAGCAATTTTATCTGTAGGTACCATCGTTCAAAAACCAGTGGTCAAGGAAGGTCAAATTGTTGTAGGTAATACAATGAAACTCACCCTAGCTTGTGACCACAGAACTGTTGATGGCGCAACAGGAGCGTCATTTCTTCAAACACTAAAAGGATATATTGAAAATCCTGTGACTATGTTGGTGTAAAACCTTTTCACTTTTTTTAGAATCCCGATGAAAAATTTATTATGATTTAAGTGCTGTGGAGTCAAAGGGAGTAAAGTCGAACTATTTTGTAGAGGATTTGATTAATTTGAAT
>MDSV01113420.1_pt1 | contig 13691 bp, 13 predicted proteins | sample 810851 | NCBI WGS metagenome assembly MDSV01 (sample SAMN05326640, study PRJNA326480) | marine metagenome | isolation source: seawater | place: Atlantic Ocean: North East | collected 2012 | reverse complement strand
CCATCTTGATGCTATCAACTACCAAAATTCCACCATCAGCCTTTGCCTTGTAGCTAAGTGCACTACGACGAGCAAGCTTACGAAGCTTAGCGTTAAGGTTGATCGTGTAATCTCTTGGCTCAGGACCAAAAGTGTTACCACCGCCACGGAATAAAGGGTTCTTAATAGACCCAGCACGAGCAGTTCCAGTACCCTTCTGCTTCTTAATCTTACGTGTAGAACCAGAAACTAGTCCACGGTGTAATGTGTCGTGAGTTCCTTGACGTTGGGCCGCTAGGTAGCGCTTAACATCTAGGTAAATAGCATGATCGTTTGGCTCAATAGCAAAAACAGCATCATTCAGCTCAGCGCTTTTCTTAGACTTAGATCCTTTACTTGTGTATACGTCGAGTTTCATTATGCTTGAGGTTTACGGATTACTACAGTAGAACCTTTGTGTCCTGGAACAGCTCCCTTTACTACTAAGACCCCTTCTTCAGGAAGAACCTTAAGTACTTCTAAGTTTTCTATAGTCACTCTAGAGTTACCCATCTGACCAGCCATACGCATTCCCTTGAATACACGAGCTGGGTATGATGCAGCACCAATAGAACCAGGTGCACGAAGACGGTTGTGTTGACCATGAGTTGCTTGACCAACACCAGCGAAACCGTGGCGCTTTACAACGCCTTGGAAACCCTTACCTTTTGATGTACCAATAACACTAACGTATTCTCCTTCGTTAAACACATCTTCAACATTTAATGTATCTCCAGACTGAAGCTCATGGTTGAAGCTATTAAATTCAACAAGGTGTCTCTGTGGGTCGACACCTGCTTTCTTGAAGTGACCAAGCATAGCTTTAGATGTGTTCTTTTCAGAACGCGATCCAAAACCGAGTTGAACAGCTGAGTAGCCGTCCTTCTCTAGGGTACGTACTTGCGTAACAACGCAAGGACCTACTTCTAACAGCGTGCATGGGATATTCTTCCCAGAGGCACCGTAGATGCTGGTCATTCCTACTTTTTTCCCTATTAATCCAGGCATGATTATATTAAACTTTAATTTCTACTTCTACACCGCTAGGTAATTCAAGACGCATAAGAGCATCAACAGTCTTAGATGAAGAGCTGTAAATGTCAATTAGACGCTTAAAGTTACTTAGTTCGAATTGCTCACGTGACTTAGAATTAACGTGAGGTGAACGAAGAACTGTAAAAATACGCTTATGAGTAGGTAGCGGAATTGGACCACTAATTACTGCACCTGTAGTTTTCACAGTCTTAACAATCTTCTCTGCCGACTTGTCAACTAGGTTGTGGTCGTACGACTTGAGTTTTATGCGAATCTTTTGTGTCATCTTTCTCTGAGAATTAGCCTTGAGCTTCTTCGATCACTCGTTCTTGAACATTTGTTGGAGCTTCAGCATAGTGGCTGAATGACATGCTTGATGTAGCACGACCTGAAGTAAGAGTTCTTAGATCTGTTACGTAACCAAACATTTCTGAAAGAGGCACCTTAGCGTTAATAACTGTCTTACCAGAACGCTCATCTGTACCCTCAATGAGAGCACGACGCTTATTAAGGTCGCCAATACAATCACCCATACTCTCCTCTGGAGTAACAACTTCTAATGCCATCATTGGCTCAAGAATTTTGGGTGAGCAATCTTTGACTGCATTACGGTATGCGAACTTAGCAGCTTGTTCAAATGAAAGCGCATCAGAGTCAACTGGGTGAAAAGAACCATCCATTAGTTCAACTCTCATACTATCCATTGGGAAGCCAGCAAGAACACCGTTCTCCATGGCAGTCTTAAATCCTTTCTCCACAGCTGGGATGAATTCCTTAGGAACATTACCACCCTTAACCGAGCTTACAAACTCGAGACCTTCCTTCTCAGCTTCTGTTACTGGACCAATTTTAACTATGATATCAGCGAACTTACCACGACCACCTGACTGCTTCTTGTAAACTTCACGGTGCTCAGAAGTACCGAAGATAGCTTCCTTGTATGCTACACGTGGCTGACCTTGATTACACTCAACGCTAAACTCCCTTCTTAGACGGTCGATAAGTACTTCAAGGTGAAGCTCTCCCATACCAGATATAATAGTTTGGCCACTCTCTTCATCAGTCCTAACAGTAAAAGTAGGATCCTCTTCACTGAGCTTAGAAAGACCATTAGAAAGCTTATCAATATCAGCTTGAGACTTAGGCTCGATAGCAATTCCGATTACTGGATCTGGAAAAGACATAGACTCAAGAACAATTTGAGCATTTTGTGCACAAAGAGTGTCTCCAGTACGAATATCCTTGAATCCGACTACAGCACCGATATCACCTGCTTCGAGGCAATCGATTGGGTTTTGTTTATTTGAGTGCATCTGAAAGATACGAGAGATACGCTCTTTCTTGTTAGAACGAGTGTTCTGTACGTAAGAACCAGCAGGAAGCATTCCTGAATAAGCACGAACGAAACATAGACGTCCTACGAATGGGTCAGTTGCAATCTTGAATGCGAGACCGGCGAATGGCTCAGATGGATCTGGCTTACGCTCAATTTCAATCGACTCATCATCAGGATCAGTACCAATAACTGCACCTACATCATAAGGAGATGGTAAGTAACGCATAACTGCGTCAAGCATAGTCTGTACACCCTTGTTCTTAAACGCTGAACCACAAAGTAGTGGTGTAATCTCCATAGCGATAGTAGCTTTACGGATTGCAGCGTGAATTTCTTCTTCTGTTAAGCTATCTGGATCCTCGAAGTACTTCTCCATAAGAGTATCGTCCTGTTCTGCAACAGATTCAAATAACTTCTCTCTCCACTCAGCTACAGTGTTCTTTAAATCCTCAGGCATATCGATTTCATTCCAAGTCATGCCCTTATCTTCTTCATTCCAAACAAACGCTTTATTTGTAACAAGGTCAACAACACCACGGAAGTCATCTTCAGCACCGATTGGAACCTGAAGCGGAACTGGGTTTGCACCTAGCATCTCCTTAATCATATTAACCACGTTAAAGAAATCAGCACCAGAACGGTCCATCTTGTTTACGAAACCAATACGAGGTACGTTGTACTTATCAGCAAGGTTCCAGTTAGTCTCTGACTGTGGCTCAACACCCGATACAGCACAGAAAAGACCTACAGCTCCATCAAGCACACGTAGTGAACGCTCTACTTCTACAGTAAAGTCAACGTGACCAGGAGTGTCAATAATGTTAATACGGTGGTCTACATCTTGGAACTTCCAGAAACAAGTAGTAGCAGCTGAAGTGATAGTAATACCACGTTCCTGCTCTTGCTCCATCCAGTCCATGGTAGCAGCACCATCGTGTACCTCACCAATTTTGTGAGAAATACCAGTGTAGTAAAGTATACGCTCAGTTGTAGTTGTTTTACCAGCGTCAACGTGGGCCATAATCCCAATGTTTCTCGTAAGATTTAAATCGCGCTTTGCCATAATGTATTAGAAACGAAAGTGTGAGAATGCTTTGTTTGCTTCAGCCATACGGTGAGTGTCCTCTTTCTTCTTGAAAGCTGCACCCTCCTCTTTTGAAGCCGCGATAATTTCTGCTGATAAACGATCTGCCATAGACTTCTCGTTACGCTTACGTGCGAAACCAATTAGCCAGCTCATAGCAAGGCTTTTCTTACGGCTATCGCGAATAGGTGTCGGAATCTGGAATGTTGCACCACCAACACGACGACTACGTACCTCTACACCTGGAGTAACGTTTTCTAAGGCTTTCTTAAATAATTCAAGGCCATCTTCACCAGTCTTATTAGACACCTGGTCGATAGCATCGTAGAAAATTTTGAATGCAGTACTTTTCTTACCGTCCTTCATAAGATTGTTTACGAAAACAGAAACCTGAACGTCTCCAAATTTCGAATCAGGTAGAATGCGATGCTTTTTAGCTACTTTCCTTCTCATTGTTCCTCTTTAATTACTTCTTCTTAGCTTTTTTAGTACCGTATTTAGAACGACGCTGTGCTCTACCCTCAACACCTGCAGTATCTAGAGCTCCACGAACAATGTGATAACGAACACCTGGTAAATCTTTAACACGACCTCCACGCACAAGTACAATGCTGTGCTCTTGTAGGTTATGTCCTTCTCCTCCAATATATGCGTTCACCTCATTTCCATTTGTTAGACGGACACGGGCTACTTTTCTCATAGCTGAATTAGGCTTCTTAGGTGTTGTGGTGTATACACGTACACAAACACCACGGCGTTGTGGGCATGAGTCCAATGCTGCGGACTTACTCGCTACAGGCTTAGTGTAGCGACCCTTTCGTATTAACTGCTGTATTGTAGGCATCCTCTCGGTTTGCGTTATCAAATGGGCATAAAAAAGTCTTTCCCAGTTTTTATTTGGGTGTGCAAAAGTACACTTTTTTCTGTTATTTCCAACAATATGAAGCGGTTTTTTTGCTAGCCTGATAAAGTCGCATTTTGCTTTATCATAGAAATACGTCTGCGTAAATTTGTGTCGTGGATTTTTTGAAGGACTTAAATACCCCTCAGAGGGAAGCGTCAGAACACCTAAATGGTCCTATGATGATTATTGCAGGTGCCGGTAGTGGAAAGACGAGAGTGCTAACATACAGGATAGCGCATTTAATGTGTAAAAGTGTAGATCCTTTTCAGATTTTGGCCTTAACATTTACAAATAAGGCAGCTAGGGAAATGAAAGATAGAATTGGTCGCCTAGTGGGAGAGTCTGAAGCTAGGAATCTCATGATGGGAACCTTCCATAGCATTTTTGCCCGAATCCTTCGCATTGAAGCAGACCGCCTCAACTATACTAGCAACTTCACCATCTATGACACCCAAGATTCCAAGTCACTTCTTAAGGATATCATTAAAGGCATGGGGCTCGACAATAAAGAGTATAAAGTGTCGACTGTTGCAAACCGCATCTCTAGTGCTAAAAATAATCTTATCGATGCAGAGACTTATATTAACCACATAGAGATTCAGGCGGAGGACAGGCAAAGCGGTAAGCCTCAAATAGGTAATATTTTTAAGTCTTATGAGAATAGGTGTTTTAGAGCTGATGCGATGGATTTCGACGACCTACTATTTAAGATGAACGTTCTTCTGAGGGATAATGCAGACCTACTTGTAAAGTATCAGCATAGGTTCCAATTTATAATGGTGGACGAATATCAGGATACGAACTTTGCCCAATACCTTATTATTAAACAACTAGCTGCAGCACATCAAAACATTTGTGTTGTGGGAGACGATGCCCAGTCTATTTATGGATTTAGGGGAGCTAACATTCAGAATATTCTAAACTTTAGAAATGATTATCCAGATGCAGTGACGTATAAGTTGGAACAAAATTATAGGTCTACAAAGTGTATTGTTAATGCTGCTAACTCTGTAATTGCAATTAATAAAGACCAAATCAAAAAGGAGGTTTGGACTGATAACGATCAGGGTGATAAAATTCAGCTTCATTGTGCCGAACGTGACAACAACGAGGGTATGTTCGTTGCTAATAAGATTTTTGAGACCAGGGCTTCTAATCAATGTGAATACTCTAATTTCGCGGTTCTTTACAGGACCAACGCACAATCCCGATCTTTCGAGGAAAACTTGAGGAAGCTAAATATCCCATATAGAATATATGGGGGAACTAGCTTTTATCAAAGGAAGGAGATTAAGGATCTTATTGCCTACTTTAGACTGACCGTTAATCCTCGAGACGATGAAAGCCTTCGAAGAATCATTAACTACCCAGCAAGGGGCATTGGTGCAACTACATTAGATAGACTGTTCCTAGCAGCAGGTGAATTAAACATTGGCGTCTTCGACCTAATAAACGAGGGAGAGCAACCCGTTACAATCAGAAACGCCGCTTGGAAAAAAGTAAAGGACTTTGCCATCATGGTCCAAAGCTTCGCAAGTGAGCTCGAAACCAAATCAGCCCACAGTCTTGCGCTCCATATTGCAAAGCGATCTGGAATAGTACACCAGCTGTATACAGACAAACAAAAAGAGGGGAACTATAACGAAGGAACAGAACGTTACGAAAACGTCCAAGAACTACTCAACGGCATTCATGCTTTTAGTGACGAAAACACCGAGGAAGAAAAGCTACTCACCCTTCGCGACTACCTAAGTGAAAACATCGAGCTTCTAACGGACGATGACGCAGAAGAAGAGGATAACAACAAAGTAAGCCTAATGACCATACATGCCGCTAAGGGTCTCGAGTTCAACCATGTATATATAGTAGGCATGGAGGAAAATCTATTTCCATCTCAACGAGCAATGGATTCTAGAGCTGACATGGAAGAAGAACGAAGACTCTTCTATGTTGCGCTTACTCGAGCGTGTAAGACATGCACCCTTTCATACGCCCAAATGAGGTTCAAATGGGGGCAAATGCACATGGGCGAACCAAGCCGCTTCATTGATGAAGTCGATGAACAGTTCATAAGCTCACCAACATTTGGAGGTGCAATTAAAAAGGCATATGGAACTGGTGGCGGATTCACTCCTGGCGGATGGAGAACTGCAAATACTGGATCAGCGAGAAATTTTTCTACTTCTAAGCAATCAACTGCGCAACACTCTACACGTCCTACCGTTAAACCATCTGTTAACAAACATCCCTCAGACTACAGCCCGTCAATTATGGGTAGAAAACTTAAAAAGGTATACCTAAACTCAAGCACAAAACCTAGTGCAATTTCTGAATCAACTCTAAACCACGCCTCAGCTTCCGAATTAAGCGGATTGAAGGAAGGGACACATGTGAAGCATTTAAAGTTTGGTCACGGAACAGTAGTAGCAATAGAAGGAAATGCCCCAAACGTTAAAGCCACCATAAAATTTGCTACAGTAGGCACTAAACAACTCCTACTTAAATTTGCCAAATTAGAAATCGTTTAATGCTTCTTCGCACTTTCTCAATATTGACTTTTTGCATTTGTGTTGCAAGTTGCTGTGGAGACGATTGCGCGGGCACGTATGTTATTCAAGGTATAATCACTAGCAACGTTGACGGAAATTCTTGCGTGGGGTTTGAAGTAGAGATTGAAGAACAAATTTTAGAAGGAGGGGTACTCAATAGTTTCTACGAATCAATTGCTACGCTGTCAACAGATGCTTCAGGATTCTATTATCTTGAATTCCCTCGAAAGAATGCTATTTCATATCGAATTACTGTAAATCACGATGGTTGGTTTCCATTGAGTGAGGAAATAAGCCCAGACCTTTTCACACCAAGCAGTCCTGTTGATGTAAACCTTGTCACTACACCTAAAGCAGATTTAGAAATCAGAGTTATCAATTCTCTCCCTGCCCTTGATACAGATATTATGCGAGTGAGGCTATTGAAGAGTTTTAAAAATTACTCTACGTGTGACACAGAGTGGAAAATTTACCATGGGACAAATATAGATTCTACAATCGCTTGCATTATGCCAGGTGATGTTTGGATGCCTTATCTATCTATAGACCAAAGCGACGAAGAATTCGAGGTAACCGTAATAGATTCGGTCTTTTGTTCAGCTTTTGAAACAACAACTATTAACGTAGTCTATTAAGTGAATCCTAAACTCAACTACCCCCTACCAAAGGGGATAAATAAGCACACCATAAAGGTTGAACAAACAGCTAGGTGGTTTCACATTGGCGAAGACCACTCATCAGCCTCAACAATCGTAATCGTCCTTCACGGATACGGCCAACATCCAGCTTACATGCTGGAATCACTAAAACCCCTCGAAAGGCTTGGTTTATCGATCTTAGCTCCAGAAGGCTTGAGCAGATTTTACATCAAAGGAACTGACGGAAGAGTTGGAGCGTCTTGGATGACACGTGACGAAAGACTTAGCGACATTGAAGACCACATTAATTATTTGAATCATTGGTGGGATGCGCTAAATACTAAACCTGATGCCAAAATAATTGTCGTAGGATTTTCCCAAGGCGTTGCTACTGCATCGAGATGGCTAGCTTCAGGTTTTCAAGCAAATTCTGTGATTCTTCACTCAGGAACGATTCCAACAGAATGGCAGGAAAAACCTGGATTTAGCCAGAAAATTTCGAATTGGATTCTCATCCGAGGCTTAGACGACTCAATCTATCCTAAAACCGCTCACGAATTAGCTGCAACCAAATTCAAATCTTGGAGTCTTAATTTTGTTAGTCTTCACGTCAAAGGTGAACATGCAATTAAAGCCGATCACATCGAGCCACATCTATAGTCTATAGAAAATAAAACCATGAAAAGAGTATTTACCTATATAATTATGCTATCATTAGCACTTTGCACTTCTCTTTCTTTACTAGCTCAAATAACACCTACACTTTCTAACGAGATCAGTCCTGAAGAAAGATTAAAGGTTGAGCAAAACGGTTTTGAGAGAATTAAGGCAAGAGGAATTACCACGCCACCTGAGTACGACAACATCAGAACCGCTGCGGAATGGGAAGAGATAGAAGCTCTAACAATTGCATGGGAAGGATTCGAATGCATACTAAAGCAGATTACAGCGGCAGCAGTAAGCGAGTGTAAGGTTATCATTTTTACTGAATCAGTTAGTTCTACATCGAACTACTTGCAGAACAATATGTGCGGAGGTCCTGTTGATATGACGAACGTTGAAATTGTGGATACTGATTTGAATTCAATTTGGATTAGAGACTATGGTGCTAATACCGTATACGGTTCATGGAATGACGACAGAATACTCGTTGATTGGTTGTACAACAGACCTAGACCAGATGATGATGTAATACCAGATGTTCTTGGTGAACATATGGATATCGAAGTTTACTCAACAACTGCTTCACCTTATGATTTAATGAACACTGGAGGTAATTATATGAGTGATGGATTTGGTCAAGCATTTGAGTCAGAACTAATAATAGATGAAAACAATGGGGAAACTACTTGGTGGACTACATTCCCTAATCATTCAATTACAGAAATTGAGACTATTCTAGAGGATTTCATGGGCATTGAGACTCTTGTAACAATGGAAACACTTCCGTTTGATGGCATCCATCATATAGATATGCACATGAAATTACTTGATGAAAGTACACTGCTTGTTTCAGAATATCCTGATGGTTTATCAGATGGTCCACAAATCAATGCAAATATTGATTACGTTTTATCCAATTTTTATACTAAATGGGGTACACCTTTTGATATAATACGTATCCCAAGTCCACCTAGTACAAGTGGTGCTTTCCCTGGTTCCCAACCTGAATTGGATAATGAAATCGATGGCTATTACAGAACCTATTCAAATGCAGTTTTTGTAAATAACACTGTAATATTACCAACATACTACGAGCAATACGATACCACTGCTATAAGAATTTGGGAAAATGCTTTACCAGGATATAATATTGTTGGGATTGATTGTGATAGCGGAAACGATAATATCATATCACAAAGCGGTGCAATTCACTGTATCACCCACTCTGTTGGAGTTGAAGATCCGTTAATGATTAGCCATTTACCTCTTGATGATACTGATAACACAATGAGTCCATATACAATTGAGGGTTACTTGAGTCACCGTTCAGGAATTTTAATGGCTTCAGTTTTTTATGCAACAAGTCCTGAAGGGCCTTGGATTGAAATAGAGATGTCTGACTCTGGAAACGGAGAAAATTTCACAGCAGACATTCCCGCTTATCCCGAAGGTACAAATATCTACTACTACATTCATGGTGTGGCTAATTCAGGAAAGGTTGGAAATAGACCTATGCCAGCACCAGAAGGTTGGTGGAAATTCCGAATTATTGGTGGTAATACAGGAATTGATGAAAATGAACTTGGAGGCTTTGCCCCTATTTATCCAAATCCGGCTGGAGCTATAACGTGTGTTCCAGTACTGATGCACTCTAAAACACGTGCACAAGTTATTCTACGTAATGTATTAGGCACAACAATTGAAGTAATTTACGATGGAGAGTTGCCTCATGGTGAGACTAAACTCTTTTTTAATGCTTCTGAATTGAGCGCTGGAGCTTACATTGTTAACCTAGAACTAGATAACGGATTTTCTAGCTCTCAAAAAGTAATGGTAAAATAGGGTTTTGATTAATCTCTATTTCCTAAGAATCTTAGCAAGAAAAGAAAAAGATTAATGAAATCTAAATAAATCGATGTTGCCGCAAGAATAGCAAGCTTTGAAGCAGTCGCTGATTCGTTATCTATACTTGTAGCAATTCTTTTGATTCTTTGGGTGTCGTAAGCAATAAGACCTGTGAAGATTAGAACACCTAAAATAGATACAATGAATTCTATAGTTTCTGAATTCATGAACCAGTTTACAACTGACGCCAGGATAATACCTATAAGCCCCATAAATAGTAAAGACCCCATTCTTGTCAAATCAATAGAAGTAGTGTAACCTGCAATTGCCATTACAGTGAAAGTTCCAGCGGTAATAGCAAAAACTTGAAATATTGAACCCAGTTCATATACTAAGAATACTGAACTTAGTGAAAGTCCCATACAAGCTGAGAACGCAAGGAACATAATTGTCAGAGTAGTCGCAGAAAACTTCTCTAGTCCTGTGTTCATAGCAATGATAAACGCAAAAGGTGATAGCATTAATACCCATGGCATGATACCACCTGAAAGCATAAGTTCTGCATATAATCCTGTATAAGCTCCGTACCAAGCCACAATAGAAGTAACGACTAAGCCTACAACCATCCATGAAAATACATTTGCTACGAAATTTTCAGAAAGTGACGTTGTGTTTTCTGAGTGAAATTCAGCCGCTTCGTCAAAGATTCTTGGGGGGTTGTTTGGATTACTTTTCATAGATCTAGAATTAATTATTGATCAAAGTTAGGATACATGAATTAAGCTAGACCAAAATTCATGAGAAATGTCTGAGCTAAAAGAACTATCTGGAGCTAAAAGAACAGATATAGCGTCATGAGAATGCAAAGATTCTTGATGAGAACAAATAATTCTGAAATCAAGTATTCTAGGATTAGATATTAATTGCTCGAATAATAATCTAGAAGCATCTTCGACAAATTTTAAATATGAACCATTTAACTCTGCAAAAGCCATTTCATCTTCTCTCTTAACAATTACTTGTGTTTCCGTTTGTAAGGCTGTTTTACACATCTCTTGTAAATCTTCAACTAGTAAATTTTCATTAAAGTCTACTGATATTCTTGCCACAGATCTCTGAGAGTGTGGCACTGCAGCAATATTTCTTGAACTCTTTGCATACTCACTTAATTCGTATGAACATGGACAAGCAGATGAATACACAAAATCGAAATGGTAAGTTTTTTTAAACTTACCATTTTTATCCAGTTCTGCAGACATGTTTACATCGTAATACTGATATCCGTCTAAATCAGATCGAAGGGAAGTTTGGATAATTGGATATGAAAACTTCAATAGGAGTTTGGCATTAAAAGAAGATAATTTGTCTTGATAAGACAGTAGAATTTTTTCAAGTAAATCAAAATCGAAAATATCATCTTTATAATCATAAAAAGAACGCATAATACGAGACATATTAATGCCTTTTTTATGAGCGTCGAGTGATACTGTCCCTGTTACTTTTGTCTCTAATTCAATGGTCCTTCCATCCTTTGTTTTAAACTTTAATGGGAGTTTGAAATTATGTATGCCTACCTGTTGTATTTCAACATTAGCGCCTTGAATAAGTGAAGACGGCCCATTTTGTAAATCAGGAAATTTTTCTATATCCTTTTTTGTGGGCTTATAGGTTGAATCGTAATTAGAATATGATTTGTTTAATTTCATGATTTATTCTCCTCCGTAATAATCTACATAATTATTTTCTGTTTCATATAATCGAATAGCATGTAGTACACAATCATGTTTTACTATGTGGTCTTCTAATTGCTTCCATATCTCTATGACTAAATTCTCTGTTGAGGCTAGCTTTCCAAACATCCATGGAACATCAAGATTTAAATTTTTGTGATCTAATGGCTCCTCAATAAACTTTTTTATTATTTCAGAGAGAACTTTCATATCCATGCAATAACCAGTATCTATATGAGGAGTACCTTTAACAGTAACGTGAAGTTCGTAATTATGCCCGTGCCAATTGTGATTAGAACATTTTCCAAATATCTCTTGATTTTTTTGTTCATCCCAACAAGGATTCCATAATTTGTGAGCAGCATTAAAACGTGCTCTTCTAGTTATGTATACTTTTTTATTCATAATGTTATACAAATATACGATTGAATGATAATTTTCTGAAAAAAAAAATGAATTATGATTGTAGTAACAGGTGCAGCAGGATTCATTGGCAGCCAACTTGTTAGGAAGCTCAACCAAGAAGGGTTTATCGATGTAATCCTTGTAGATGACTTTACAAAGTTTGAAAAGAAGAAAAACTATTCAAACTTAGACTATGCGTATAAGGTTGATAGGAAAGAATTCAGTAAGTGGCTAAAGGAGAATCAACAGCAAGTACAATTTGTATTTCATCTTGGTGCTAGAACTGACACTACTGAAACAAATGTGGAACTTTTTAACAAGCTGAATGTAACTTATTCAAAGGAGGTATGGAAATTATGTGTAGAATATGGACTTGCACTAGTTTATGCTAGCTCGGCAGCTACATACGGAGACGGAACAAATGGATATTCAGATTCACACGAATTAATTAAAGATCTAAAGCCATTAAATCCATATGGTGATTCAAAAAACAATTTTGATAAGTGGGTACTTGAGCAAGAACATAAACCATATTTCTGGGCTGGGATGAAGTTCTTTAACGTATATGGACCGGGTGAAGGACATAAAAAAAGAATGGCTTCTGTGGTTCTGCACACATATAGGCAGGTTAATGATACCGGAGTAATGAAGTTATTTAGGTCGCATAATCCAAAGTTTAAAGATGGAGATCAAACTAGGGACTTCGTTTATGTGAAAGATGTATGTAGAGTTTGCTTCCATATGATGATAAACCGCCTTACTACTCCAAGCGGACTGTACAATATAGGATCTGGCTTAGGGAGAACTTTTAAAGACCTTGTAACCTCAACGTTTAAGTCTATGGGGTTAGAGCCTCGCATATCGTTTATTGACACGCCTGAAGACATTAGAGATACCTATCAATATTTCACTGAAGCTGATTTGAGTAAACTAAGATCAGCGGGATACAATGAAGAATTCACTTCGCTTGAAGACGGAATTGAAGATTACTTGAGCAACTATTTACTGAAGTAATTACTTGATCTCTGCTCTTAGAGTAAGAAGCTTTGCTCTGAGCTTTCCTAGCTTTTCAATCGCCACCTTCCTTGAGTTTTCAGCAAGTGATTTTTCTAACTGTTTTGACGACTCAACTCTAACCTCTTTTGCTTTCTTTTTAGCAGCAGCAGCAGCTTCAGCACTCGCTCCCTTTCTAGCTGAAAGAGCTTTTTTCGCTCCTTCCAGAGTAAATCCCTGTTCTTTAACTAAAACATAGATTGAACGAATTATATCAATATCCTTTGCTCTGTATGCACGCTTTCCTCGAGCGTTAGTTTTAGGTTGTATTTGCTTGAATTCCTTTTCCCAAAATCTTAAAAGCGACGCGTTTACACCAAATATTTTAGCCACCTCAGATATGCTAAAGTATTGCTTTTGAATTGGAGTATTTAAAGGCATGATCGGTAGCAAGATAACACCGAATCTAAATTTAATCAAATGATTGATGT
>MDSV01017673.1_pt1 | contig 13691 bp, 14 predicted proteins | sample 810851 | NCBI WGS metagenome assembly MDSV01 (sample SAMN05326640, study PRJNA326480) | marine metagenome | isolation source: seawater | place: Atlantic Ocean: North East | collected 2012 | reverse complement strand
AGTAACTTCATTTTTTAAAGTTCTTGCTGGATGACTAAATAACTCATCAGCCTCCCCGTCATTTGAAAAAGTTACAACGTTATTTAAACCAAGTCCCAAACCAAGATAATCTGTATGAATAAAGGAGTTTGATAAAAATAAATCAATTTTCCTATACAATAACTTCCAAATAAAAATATTTCTTATTTTTTTCGAAATATTCATTAATGTTTGTGCAAATTCCATTGGGCCAGCAATAATGAATTTTTTGTTTTTTGATGCCCAAAGATAGCTTTGCCAAAATAGCCCCATTGCCCAATTTCCATTAAGCTGAACAATATCAGGATTAAATTCGTTTAGCTCATCCTCTATGCCAAACGAGTATAACTTTTCTTCAAAAAAGGGATTTTCAATTCCTTTAAGAATTTTGCAATTATTTGGTAGTGGTGTTTTCCAGTATGAGGGGGTTTGTTTTCTATTGATATCTCTTGAAAAATAGGCTCTAACCTCATAATTTTCACTAAGCTTTTTTATCCATGTAAGCTGAAATGGAACTGCATTATTGCTAATAAAAGCTATTTTAATTTTTTTCATTCTTTTACTGGACGAATTAAGCTTAAACCCGTTAATAAAGTATATGATATTTTTAAAAATAAACTTTATAATTGAAAAAATTTAATAAATAGCAGGCAATATGCTCAAAAATTTGTCGGATCTATTAGAAATGAATAATTCAAAAAATTTAAAAATTGGCATAATTGGTCATGGTTTTGTAGGGAAAGCAATTGATTGGGGTTTCTGTACTGATGTTGAAAAATTTATTGTTGATCCAAAATATTCAACGTCTATAGATGACCTAATTAAATTTTCCCCGAAAATATGTTTTGTATGTGTGCCAACTCCAATGGGAAAAGATGGTGATCAGAACTCTTTTATTCTTGAATCTGTTATTTCTGAACTTTCACAAAAAATTCCTAAAACTCTTATAGTTATAAAGAGCACTGTTTTGCCAAATATCTTGGAGAAACTCAAAGAAACCAATGATAATTTAGTGTATAACCCTGAGTTTCTAAGAGAGAAACACGCTAAAGAAGATTTTCAGAATGCCTCAATGTTAATATTTGGGGGCAACAAAAAGTTATCTCAAAAAGTCTCTACTGCATACAAAAAACATTCAAAAGCTAAAACTAAAAAACATGTTTTTTTAGATTTGATATCAGCCTCTTTAGTTAAATACTCAATTAATTCCTTTCTTGCAGCAAAAATTATTTTTTTTAATGAAATGCATGAATTATTCACTTTGATTGGTGCAAACGATAGTTGGCAAGATATTATAGATTCTATTTCTATTGATGAAAGGATAGGTAATTCTCATATGAATGTTCCAGGTCATGATGGCAGAGAAGGGTTTGGCGGCGCATGTTTTCCAAAAGATACATTTGCACTAACCAGCTATGCTTCAAAAAAAGGCGTCAGCCTAGATGTCCTAAAAGCAGCAATAAAGAAAAATAACTCGATAAGAAGTGAATATAAGGTTGCTACTGAACGAGAACAACAACAAAATATAAGCTTTGATAAAGAATTATAAGAACTGCCCAGGTGGTGAAATTGGTAGACACAAGGGACTTAAAATCCCTCGAAGGAAACTTCGTGCCGGTTCAAGTCCGGCCCTGGGCACCATATAAATTTATGAAAGTAATTGTTACAGGGGGCTCAGGTTTTATTGGTTCTAGACTAATTAAGCGATTAATTGAATCTACTAATCATAAAGTTCTCAATATTGATAATTTATTAATCGGAAGCAACCAAGCAAATGTAAAATCATTTGAAAATAATGAAAGATACTCATTCACCAAAAAAGATATTTCTGATTCTTCAATACCTGATTTACTAAGAGACTATAAACCTGATGTATTAATGCATTTGGCTGCTGAAAGCCATGTAGACAGATCTATTGAAAGCCCTGAAAGCTTCTTAAAAACAAATATTTTTGGAACATTTAATCTTCTTGAAGCAATAAAGAATTACAATATAAAACAAAAAAAAGAAGTTCTCTTTCATCATATATCTACTGATGAGGTTTTTGGTGAGCTTAATGAAAACGATAATCCATTTTCTGAGATATCAAACTATTCTCCAAATTCTCCTTATTCTGCTTCAAAAGCTGCGTCTGATCATTTAGTAAGGGCATGGGGAACTACATATGATCTCCCTTATATCATTACGAATTGTTCAAACAATTATGGTCCTCATCAGCATATTGAAAAATTAATTCCTAAAGTAATATTTAATGGCCTTAGTAATCAACCAATACCTGTATATGGAAAAGGAAGACAAATTAGAGATTGGTTGTTTGTTGATGATCATGTAGATGCTCTCATAAAGGTTATTGAAAAAGGGAAAATATTTGAAACTTACAATATTGGCGGAAACTCTGAATTAAGAAATGTAGATGTTGTTAAGAAGATTTGTTCAATTATTGAAGAAATAAAAAAAATTGATTACGGAGAGGTATCAGAAAATATTGTTTATGTCAGCGATAGACCTGGCCATGACTTTAGATATGCAATTAATGCAACCAAAATTAGAAATGATCTGGGCTGGTATCCAAAATATACTTTTGATAAAGGTATTAGAGAAACTATAGAATGGTATATTAGTAATCAAGAGTTATAGAAGAAAATGAAAGGAATAATTTTAGCTGGAGGAAATGGTTCAAGACTTTATCCCTCTACACTTTCAGTATCAAAGCAATTGCTTCCAATTTATGATAAGCCTCTAATTTTTTACCCTCTTTCTATTTTAATGCTTGCTGATATAAAAGATATATTGATAATCTGTTTTGAAAAGCATCTAGATCTTTACAAAGGCTTGCTTGGTAATGGAGCAAAATATGGATTAAATATAAAATATGAGATACAGGATGTTCCAAAAGGTATTGCGGATGCTTTTTTGGTTGGCGAAAAATTTATTAGGAAAGACAAGGTATGTCTTTTGCTTGGAGATAATATTTTTTGGGGACAAGGCTTCTCAAGCATCTTACAAAGATGTAGAAGGGTAAAGGGTGCAAAAATTTTTGGATATAGAGTAGACAACCCATCAGAATTTGGCGTAATTACTTTTGATTCAGATGGTTCCCCTAAAACAATTGAAGAAAAACCAAAAAAACCAAAGAATAATTTAGCTATTCCTGGCTTATATTTTTATGATAATTCAGTTATTGATAGAGCTAAAAAATTAAAGCCATCTAAACGTGGAGAGCTTGAAATTACCGATGTAAATAAATCATATATTGATGATGGTTTGTTGGATATAATTGAATTAGGTCGTGGTTTTGCTTGGCTTGACACAGGAACTCCAGAATCGTTACTAGAGGCATCAAACTTTGTTGGAATGATAGAAAAAAGACAGGGAACAAAGATTGCGTGTTTAGAAGAGATCGCACTCAAAAAATCTTGGATTACTTATTCATCTCTGAGAAAAAATATAAAAAAAATGCCAGATTCCTCTTACAAAGATTATTTACAAAAAGTTTTAAAGTCAGCTAAATAAATTTTCAATCAATGAATAAACAAGTAATAAAGTTAAGACAATCATCAATGCCTAGTGCTGAAGAATTGATGATCTATCTTCGAAAGATCGATGCTAATAGAATCTATTCAAATAGAGGGTTCTTGCTCAATGACTTCGAGAATCGAATTGCTGAAACTTTAAATGTGAATTATGAGAGAATAGTCGCATTATCGAATGGAACTTCTGCACTCGAACTTGCTTTGAAAACAAGCCCCAAAAAGAAAAATTCCAAAAACATTTGCATAATGCCTGCATTCACATTTCCTGCAACAGTTTCTGCTGCTATATCAGCTGGTCTAACTCCTTACTTTCTTGATATTTCAGATAAAAATTACTCACTTGAACCTAATCAGATATTCGATAATTTCTCTTGTTTAGATGATATTTGCGCAGTAGTTCCCGTTTCAAGTTTTGGCTCATCATTGAATATTAGTTCTTGGGATAAATTCTATGAAGAAACAAAAATTAATGTAGTTCTTGATGAAGCCTGGAGCTTCGATAATTTTACACCTTCAAAAAATAATATTTCAATGATTAGTTTGCATTCTACAAAAGTATTAGGAACTGGTGAGGGCGGTATATTAATTATGCCTGAAAGAATTCAAAAGTCAGAGCTAATAAGCCTTTCTAATTTTGGTTTCAATGAAAGCAGGTCTAATATAGAAAAATGTGGAATTAATGCCAAAATGAGTGAGTATACAGCAGCAATTGGCTTAGCTTCTTTAGACAGATGGCAAGAAGTTAAAGAAAAATGTCTGAAACTACAAAGTATAATTACTAAGGAGATAGAGGTTATTGATGGTATTGATTTGTTCCCAGGACTTAAATCAGATTGGGTTTGGATGAGTTTTGTCATTGTAGGAAATCAGAAAAAAATTGAGCAAATTAAAAATGCAATGAAATCAAGTGGTATTGAATCAAGGTCATGGTGGGGAAAGCTTTGCAGCGATTATGATGCATTTGAACAATTTCCAAAAACAGTTCTTCCAACTTCAAAAAAAATAGCCAGAACGCATTTAAACTTACCGTTTCATGAACACTTGACATCTAATGATATTGAAAAGATATTTGCTATTATGAAAAAGGTTTAGAAAGATGTCATCTTCCCTAAATAAATCTGGGCTTATCCTTTCAACATCTATTTTGGGATTAAATATGATTTCTGTATTTGGTCTTTATTCTTTTTTAAGCTTCTACTCAACAGCTAATGAATTATCTACATTTATCCTTTTATTGTCTTTAATACAGGTTTTTAGCGGTGGATATGGTGGAAATATTTCCCAACTCATAATAAGAGAAATTTCAAAACTTAAAGTTATGAAGAAAAATAACTCAAGCAGTGTCATCTACACATGTTTTTTTTATGCTTTGATAATTTCACTACTCGTAGCAGTGATGTCTTATGTCTTAATCATTAATTCTCTGTCAGCAATTTATCTTATTGTGATTTTTGTAATGATTTTCTTTGAGTTTATAATTTTCATTAATATTGCTATTTTAAGATCCTTATATTCAAGCTCTGTTCCTACAATATTTCTATGCTTAAGATACCTTTTTGCTACTCTAATAATCTATTCATTTACATTAGTTTCTGAACTAAATTTAGAAAAAATAATTATTGGATTGTGTATTTCATCATGCTTTATTGGTGGATTGTCTACCCTCATCTTCTATAAAAAATATCGTAATTATGAAACTTTTAACAATGTAAATCTTGTTTCTAATGATTTCTTTTCATTTTATGTTTCAGGAAGTTTTAATGGGTTAAAAGTAAATTTACCAATATTTTTCTTTGGTTATTTTAGCTTTGACTCTATTCCTAGTTATAAGATTGCATCTCAACTGGCGCTGGTTTTAAATAGCTTAAGGGCAAGTTTTGCAATTTATTTTACTCCGCACTATGCTGATTCGCTTGCTAGAAATGATGAGGAGTTATTCCTTAAATCATTCAAAAAAAATCATTTTTTTGTGATTTTATTAAGTTCTATCATTTTTATTACTTATTATTTCTTTGGCGAGATATTGATAAATACTTTTTTTGACGTTAACGCATCTACTACAATTGCATTCGCACTAATCTTATGTCTGGAAGCTTATATAGGAATACTTTTGCCTTTAGATGTTTTTATGAATTTAAAGAAATTGGAAAAATTAGTTCTTTATGTAAATATATTTTTATTTGTATCTCAAATTACATTAATCACTCCTGCTTTTTACTTATTTGGTGAGTTAGGGGTTGCCTGGCTATATGTTTTAATAGCTTTTGTAGCTTCTATTTATTGTTATTTTATATCTTTTTCAAAAATGAAAATTATTCCGTTTCCTCTTTGGCAAAAAAACGGGTAAAAAGATATTTTTCAAGTATAGGGAACAGAAAAATAAAAATTAAATATATCGCAAGTAAATTGAGTATATTTGGGCTACTTGGAAGGTAAGATTCCTTGCTCGAATTTACAACTTCATAAATATCTATATTTAGATCCGCATTCATCTTTATCTTCAATTCCGCTTCATAAGCGCTAGCTAATGATGATTTAACTGAATTATTTAAAGAGGAGCTCATTTTTTGCTCTAGATAATTTATCTTTTTATCCGCAGAAAGTTTTTTTTGATCTGAAATTTTTGAAAGTGTAATTGCTACTAACTTTTCAAGAAGATATTCTGCAAACTGTGAAGAGTCACCATAATAAGTTATTGTTAAAACACTATTTTCTCTATTCTCAGTTAGATATATCCTTTCTCTGAGATGATCAAGAATAAATCGCTCATCAACTAAAGGATTAAATTTTTCACCTCTTAGTTTTAAGAAAAGATTTGTGAAGTGGTCCTTTATGTTCCAGTGGTATTCATAAGAGCCATCATCTGCTAAGTAATCTTTAAGAAGGAAGTCTTGAACACCTTTATCTTCAAAGAGAATATTAGATATTTCAGTTGAAAATAACATGAGTTTAAATCTTTCAGAGTCATTAGAGCTATCGCCTCCTGTTAAGCTTGAAAAAAAACCAGTCCCAGAAATACCTTCTGCTATGCCCAAAGAGCTTTTTTGTTGGGAAGGGATTAAAACTCTCTCTGATTTGTACCTAATATCTGCTAAAAAGATAGCTATTAAGAATATTAAAGTCAGTACAACTGAGCACAAAGGGATTACAAGACCACGGTTCTTCAGATAATAATTTTTAATTTGTTCTAAATTAACCAACATATGGAATATGATATTACTAATGTTGAGTTTAGTTAAGCATTTATTGTCTCCGAGTGCCATGTCATTAATATTTTTGACATGTTCCTTGATATTTTTATTTATGGAATATCAAGCAGTCGATATTGGTCAACGCTCACAAGGAACAATTATTTTTAAATCCACCTCAAATAATTTTATTTATCAAAATCTTTGGCCCTATTTTTTCTTTTATGCTGTATTGATATATCCACTTTTTTTAAAAATATCTAGCAACAGAGCAATTACTAAAAATAGCACAGTAAAATTTCTAGAGTTCGAAGAATTATCTCATAGATATATTTCTTATCTATTTTTTGCAAATATATTTGTTCTGATTTTTATTTTTCTTACAGCAAATATTAGCGTCATTTTAGATGCTGAATTTTATTCACAAATCACAACACCAGAAGAAATAGGAATTAATCCACTTCTATTTACTTTAATCGTATATTATCAGATTCCAATAGGTTTTTTGCTTGGTATGAATTTTAATAATCTGGGTAAATCAAAATATTTGCATCTTACTGTATTTTTTTTAATTGTACTCATTCCTTTATCAGGTTTTACCAGATTAGGTCTTTTACCTATTGCTGCTTTTATGCTTGCAAGCCTTGTTTCTTCTAATTCTAACTATGAGACAATAGGGAAATTCTTAGTATATGTAATTCTTTTTTTTCTCCTTTATGCAATAGTGATGCTGTTTAGAGGAGATCAGGCAATATGGTCTGAGCCTCCTGGCTTTGGATATCTTGGATTTTTTCGAGCATTATTATTAACTAATGAGTTGTTGGTATTTATTATTGGAAATGGTGATGAATATGGTTCTATGTTTGAAATAATTTTTGGAAATATATTTAATGGATCAGCCATATTTTTTGAAAGTATTTCACAGGGAGCAATCAAATATTCGTATGATTTTGAAATCCTTAGCTTATTTAGCATAAGCTCTCAGCTTGATAATTTTAATGAGCTATATCTTCCAACTCAAGAGAGAATAAACTTTTTCATTCCTATGAATGCAATTGGAGAAATTTATTATTTTAGTTTTTTTGGAAAACTTTTGGCGTTTGTTTTGATGTCTGTAACTATTTTTTTTGCCCAAAAGCTTTTCTATCAGGCTCCTTTACCCATTGGAATTATTTTCTGCTCCCCAATATATTTGTTTATATTTTACTCATCACAATACAGTACAAGAGCAAGCTTTAAGTTTTTGTTTATGGAGTTATCACTATGTGTTGTATGGCTTCTTTATCAAAAGTTCTGGATAAAAAAAGCTATTTAATTGATTCCCACTTCATTTCATTTTCTGCAATTTTGGGATGAGATACCAACAAGTGCCATATCACTGCTTGCCATCCTTCAGTATGAGGTGTAACAAGACTTTCATCGATAGTAGGAACTACTACAACTAAGTCACTTGACTCTTTAGTGTAACCGCCATCTCTGCCAACTATTCCAAATATCTTTGAACCATTTTCTTTAGCTAGCTCGATACAATTAACGAGGTTGACGCTAACCTCCTTTTGCTTACTCCCCCCCCCAACAGACAAAACAAATAAAGCATCTTTAGAGGAAAACTTACTTACTTTTAACCAATTTGAGTAAGAAGTTTCCCAGCCATCATCATTAACTCTTGCACTCAATTCGCTTACATTATCTGTTGGTGTATAGCACTCAATATTAGAAATTTTTCTAAAATCACAAACTGCATGGCTTGAGTGGCCAGCCCCACCTCCAGATCCAACCCAAAATAAACGTCCACCAGTTGCCTTTAACTCAGCTATAGCATCTGCCATAGTTTCAATTAGATCTGAATCGATTAGATCTGCTATTTTTTTTGTTTCGCTTAAATACTTTTCAGTAAAATTCATTATCACCTCTATGTAATTACTTCATAACCATTATGACTTAATTTAAATTTAAGTTCTGGCATTTCATACTTATTCATAATATCTCTTGTTTTTTCTGTATCGTCTGAGAGTAATAAAATGAAACCTGAGCCACCAGCACCCACAAGCTTTCCACCAAAGGCACCATTATTCACAGCATCATCATATGCCAAATTTATTTTTTCATCTGTATGCTTTTTTTGTCTCTGTCTCTTTTCCATCCAATGTTCATGCATCTCACTTCCAACATCTGCCATTTTTCCAGCAATCATAAGTTCTGTAATTTTTTTACCTCTTTCCATAATGCTGTCAAACTTTGCAGTATTGCTCTTCATCTCCTTAGAGTCGTTTTTAAGTATATTGCTTGCATCTCTCGTTGTCCCAACAAAAAAGAGCTGCATTTTTGAATTAATAAAATCTTCAATATCAGGCTCAAGCCTCGCATTTTTTACAGTTACTTCACCAGTTTTTGTAACATCAAATACATTAAATCCTCCAAAAGCAGATGCATATTGATCTTGAAGACCAATGTTTCTTTGAAGGTGGATCATTTCAATTGTTGTTGCCTCTTTTGCTAGAGCAAAAGGGTTAATATCAAGGTTTTTCATTTTTCTAACAGCTGCCAAACTTGCTACTGTAAATGCCCCTGAAGAACCAAGACCTGTTCCAGCAGGCACATCTGCCATAGTAGTAAATTCAATACTTGTTTCGTCAGAATAGTATTTCTTAAAAACCTCTTTAATAATTTCATTTTTTATTTGTTTGTAGTCTGCAACTTCCTCAGTGATCCTATATTTAATTAGATGATTTTTATAAAATCTTTTAAAAACAGATACATAAACAAATTTATCAATCGTAAGTGACGAAAATTGAGTTCCATTTTGCTCGTAAAAAGATGGTAAATCAGTTCCTCCACCTCCAATTGAAATTCTTAGCGGCGATCGGGTTAAAATCATTTAATTTTTTTTAGATTGAATACTTATTTGATTGCGCATCATCAAAAAACATCTTCACTGTTTCGATCGAATATTCTTCCAAATTTTTACCTAGAAGATTCTTTTTAGATAGTAAATCTGGTGTCACTGTAATAATATCAACACCTATATTACTGGCCAAAACCATGTCATAAACTTGCCTTGGGCTTGCCCATATTAGTTCAATATGATCATCCCCTTTTGTTAAATTAACAGCTTCTTGCATTATTTCTAAAGCATCGTCGCCAGCATCAAAAATTCTGCCTGCAAATATTGAAATATTTCCATAAGGACCGTGCTTTAAGGCTTCATAAGTTTTTTGAACTTGATCCTTTGTAAATATAGCTGTTACATTTAGTTTAATATTAAGTGATGAAAGTTCATTGATAAGATCATATGACATCTCCCCTTTGGTATTGCTTACAGGAATCTTTACTACAACATTCTCTCCCCATGATGCTATCTTCAATGCCTGATCTTTTATCTCATTAAATTCATCAGCAAATACCTCAAAGGAAATAGGCATATCAGGAAAATTATTTAAAACATCTCTTGCAAAGGCTTCATAATCTTGAATACCAGCTTTTTTCATTAGACTGGGATTCGTTGTAAAACCACTAATAAAACCTTCGGAGTGCAATTTTTTCATAGCTGAAATTTCAGCACCATCAGCAAATATCTTTACTTTTAAATCGTTAAAATTCATTTTTAATCCATTCCCATAGTGATTCAGTCTCATAAAAAATTAAGTCTGAATCAACTTGTTCCTCATTGTAGCCCTTATTTTTAAGAAAAACAGTTTTTATTTGTACATAGTTAGCAATTTTAATATCTCTCCATCTATCACCAATTACATATGAGTTCTGCAAATTTAGATTAAAGCTTTTTTCTGCTTGTAAAACCATACCAGGTTTGGGTTTTCTGCAATTGCACTCATAATCATTCTGATGAAAGCATGTATAGTTCTTTGTAAGTTTTAGCTCAGTTTTTAAAAAATTATTTACCTTGTAAACAAAGCTTTTTGAGCATTTGCCTCTTGCAGGATCAGGCTGATTTGTAATCATAAACATTGGAATATTTTGTTTATGAAGATGGGCGCATATTTCTTTTATCCAAGGCCTTATTTGCACTTCAGAAAACTTTCTTACAGGGACAGGAGTCCCATTAAAAAAATTGGTTTCTATTAAAACTCCGTCCCTATCAAAAAAGACTGCTCTTGTTTTTTTCAAAATTTGCTTTTAATGAATTCTAAGTTATCTTTTATATCTTTGATCATAATTTCAAGACCATCTTCAATGTTATAAGAAGGTTGCCAACCTTGTGAATTAGCTAATGAAATATCTGCAAGGTTTTCCTCAGCTTCAAAATCTTTATTTGGCAAATAATTAATATCTGTAGCCATATCAAGTTGGCTATCAATTATTTTCATGATTTCGTTGATTGAATAATTTTTACCATAACCCAAGTTATATGTTCCCGAAGAAATTTTTCCTTCAGCTATCATTGAATGAAAGTTGCTAACATCATCCACAAAAATAAAATCTCTTTTTTTGCTTCCATCACCATAAATATTTGGAGTGATATTTAAAAGTCTATTAATTATAAAGGCACTCATCACTGGTGGGATGGTTCGTCTAAAATCTTGGTTTGGCCCATAAACATTAAAGTATCGAAGTCCATAGTAATTTTTATTATTTTTTCTAGCTAGCATTTTCATTACTATTCCAGACGAGTATTTGGCGTATGCATAGGCACTCTGGGGTGAAATTTTATCTTCTTTTGATGGTAATTCTGTGACACCTTCATAAACTGCTGAGCTTTCTGCATAAATGAGATTTTTATATTTTAGCTTTTTGCAAGCATTAAAAAAATTAATTGAACCCACGAAATTTGATTCAAATGTGCCTTTTTTATCAACTTCACAATCCGAAATACAATTTTTTGCAGCAAAATGATAAATACCATCTATTTCAATATCTTTTAGATAAGATAAATCTTCTTTATTGATCGTAGTGATATCCATCTTAGAAAAAATAACCTGGTCAGGGATATGTTCTTTTAGCCCCTGTGACAAATTATCAATACCATAAACCTTATAACCTTTATTGATTAAGAAATTCGCCAATCTGCTTCCAATGAAACCTGCAACACCAGTAATTAAAACAGTTTTACTCATAATTTATTTTTGACCTATTTTCATTAAACCATTTCCATGCAGTTTCTATGACACCTTCAATTTCATGGAATTTGGGCTTCCATCCAAGAACCTCTCTTGCCTTTGTTCCATCAGCAATCATAAATGCTACATCTCCAGAACGTTCGGTCTCTGATATATAATCTATTTTTTTCCCAGTAACTTTTTCACACGCTGACAATACTTCTTTTACTGAATATCCAATACCATATCCAAGATTAAATTCTTCAAATTTAAATTTAGAAATATTGTTTAAAGCTAGCAGATGAGCCTGTGATATATCATAAATATGTGTATAGTCTCTAATGCAAGTTCCATCTCTTGTTGGGTAATTCTCCCCAAATATCTTAAAATCTATCTCATCATTAGCTGCCCTTAAAATATTCGGAATCAAATGTGTCTCGCACGAATGCGCTTCCCCATATCTGCCCCATGCTCCAGCGGCATTAAAGTATCTAAAACATATTGACCTAAACTCAGGATATGACTGGGTGTACCAATATAATATTTTTTCACAAATTAATTTACTTTCCCCATATACATTGCCAGGAATTTTATCCTCATCTTCATGAATTTCTTTGCCTTCCTTATTGCCATATACAGCAGAAGATGAAGAAATAATAAAATTATTAATTTCATTTTTTGCCAGAATATCAATAAAATTTAATGTTTTAACTACATTATGCTCTAAGATTTTTTTTGGATCTGAAAGTGATGTTGGGATTATAGTTTCTCCAGCGAAGTGCATAGCTCCATAGAAGTTAAATTCTTTAACTAGTGATTCTAAAATATCTTGATTACCAAAATCTCCCTCAACAAGTTTTGCTCTTTCATCTACAAGCCATTTGTGACCAGTTGAAAAATTATCGAGAACAACAACTTCATAACCTTCATCTATCAGCTTTGATGAAGTTAGTGAGCCAATATATCCGGCTCCTCCTGTAACTAAAACATATTTTTTCATATTAATCTCTCATCATATAGAGGCTTTATTTTGAACGAATCTCTCTTCATTATCTACTGCCATTGGCTGTTTTCCTTCTATAATTAAAAACGGGTAATCTTTGAATTCAATTTTTGGGAAAATATCGTTAGAAAAATCAATAACTTCTTGGTCAAGCAATCTACATAATGAATTTAATTTATTTATAAAGTTATTACTTAAAAAATATATTCCGGCATTCATTAAAAAAAAATCTCCTTCCATGAGCTTCGGCTTCTCAACAATATTATTCATAAAACTGCCTTCATCCTTTGTAATTACACCTGAATTCCTATAGTCACTTCCTTCATAACAGAAAATCATATTTTTATCTTGCTCTAATGATTCTAATTTTTCCAAAAGCTTTTCCAGATCCGGGTAAAATTGGTCCCCGTAAACAACTAGACAACCACTACTTAGGTTTTGGGTGGACGCAATATTTGCTACAGTACCTGCAGTACCTTTAACATTTTCTTCAACAACTAACTTTATGAAATTATCTTTGAAATCTTTTTTGACTAAATGAGAAGAAAGCTGTTCTTTTGTGTTTCTCCTAATATTTATATATACCGAATCTATATCTAATTTACTTCTTTGTATTGCCTTAAGATTTAAATCCAGGATTGCTTCTTCCTTAATTTTAATAAGACATTTTGGCAAAGAGGTAATGTGACTAATTCGTGAGCCTAGACCACCACAAAGCATAATTACACTAGTTTTCATATTGATTCTAAGATTATTTTAAGTTTTTCATGCCACTTTTTTAGGTCATATTCTTTTAAAAAATAGTTATAAGACTCTATTGATTTTTTTTCTCTTAGTTGATCATCGTTTAAATATGACTCCAAGACAAATGCAAACTCATCAATGTCTTTTGGCT
>MDSV01125893.1_pt1 | contig 13692 bp, 23 predicted proteins | sample 810851 | NCBI WGS metagenome assembly MDSV01 (sample SAMN05326640, study PRJNA326480) | marine metagenome | isolation source: seawater | place: Atlantic Ocean: North East | collected 2012 | reverse complement strand
TAGATAATCTTTATGTAAAAGAAGCTTATGTAGGAAAATCAATTGTATTAAAAAGATTTAGAGCAAGAGCCAAAGGTAGAGCTAGTGGAATAAAAAAACCTTACAGTAATTTAACAATCATTTTATCTGAAAATGATAAAGGAGAGGAGACACATGGGACAAAAAGTTAATCCTATCGGTCTAAGATTAGGAATTAATAGAGCTTGGGACTCAGTTTGGTATGCCAAAAAACGTGATTATGGTAAGTTCTTAATTGAAGATTTTAAAATTCGTGAATATATAAAAAAAAATGTTGTAAATTCTGGAGTTTCGCAAGTAGTAATAGAAAGAACTTCAAAAAAATGTATAGTTTCTATTTATACATCAAGACCAGGTTTTGTTATTGGTAAAAAAGGTTCTGATGTAGATAAGATTAAAAAAAATCTCTCCAATATTTCTAGCACAGAAGTAAGTTTAAATATAAAGGAAGTAAAAAAACCTGAACTAAATGCTTTTTTAGTTGCCGAAAATATTGCTCAACAACTTGTCAAAAGAATTGCTTTTAGAAAAGCAATGAAAAGAGGCATGCAGTCTGCATTAAGATTAGGAGCAAAAGGAATTAGAATATGTTTAAGTGGTAGATTAGCAGGAAACGAAATTGCTAGAACTGAATGGTTAAGAGAAGGAAGTGTTCCACTTCATACTTTTAGAGCTGACGTAGATTATGCTGAAGCTGAAGCTTTAACAACTTACGGAATTATTGGAGTAAAAGTTTGGATATACAAAGGTGAAGTATTTATTAAAAAAAATAGTTTAAGGAGCAAAGAAAAGTAAAATGTTACAACCTACAAGAACAAAATATAGAAAAGCCCACAAAGGTAGAATTCATGGCACAGCAACAAGAGGTGCACTACTTAACTATGGGACTTATGGTCTTAAGGCAATCGAACCTGAAAGAATTATTTCAAAACAAATAGAAGCTGCCAGAGTTGCTTTAACAAGATATATGAAAAGAACAGGTAAAGTATGGTTAAGAATCTTCCCAAATATACCTGTGTCTAAAAAACCTACTGAAGTGAGAATGGGAAAAGGAAAAGGTGCGCCTGAATATTGGGCTTGTAGAGTTAAACCAGGAAGAATAATTTTTGAAGTAGATGGAGTTACAGAAGAAGTTGCTAGAGAAGCTTTATATAAAGCTTCAACTAAACTTCCTATTAAAACTAAATTTGTAAAACGATTTTAAATATGAAATATAAAGATATAAATAAATTGACTGAAGATGAATTGAAAAATAAGATAAACTCAGTAAAAAAGGATCTTTTTAATATTCGTTTTAAGAAAACTAACGGTCAATTAACTGATACTTCAAAAATATCAACTTTTAAAAAGGATATTGCTAAATTAGTGACTAAATTAAACAATAAAAATAAATAATGACAAAAAAAATATTAAATGGAAAAGTAGTGAAAGACAAAAACGACAAAACTATAGTTGTTTTAGTTAAGAGAAGATATACACACCATTTTTTCAACAAAATAATTACTTCTTCGAAAAAATATCATGCACATGACGAAAGCAATAAGTTTAAAATTGGTGATAATGTTAAAATTATTGAAAGTAAACCATTCTCAAAAAAGAAAAAATGGGAGGTATTAACCAAATGATACAAGTACAAACAGAACTCACTGTAGCAGATAATACTGGAGCTAGAAGAGTAGAATGTATAAAAGTTCTTGGTGGATCAAAAAGAAGATATGCCTCTATCGGAGATAAAATTGTAGTAAGTGTTAAAGATGCTATTCCAAATGGTAAGGTAAAAAAAGGTTCTGTACAAAAAGCTGTTGTAGTCAGAACTAAATATTCAACACATAGACATGACGGAAGTTCAGTTAAATTTGATAACAATGCCGTAGTTATAATTGATGATAAAGGTGAGCCTATTGGGACAAGAATTTTTGGTCCCGTAACAAGAGAACTGAGATTAAAAGGTCAAACCAAAATTATATCTTTAGCCCCGGAGGTTTTATAAAAATGTTAAAAAATGGTCAAGAAGTAAAAATTATTTGTGGAAAAGACAAAGGTAAATCTGGTCAAATAATTGAAATTTTAAGAAACAAACAAATTGTTAAAGTAAAAGGTATAAATTTTATAAAGAAACATGAAAAAACCACTAAAGAGAAAAAAGGTGGAATAATTACTAAAGAAAATTTTATTCATATATCCAACGTAAAACCTGTAAAAAGTAACAATGAAAAAAATCAAACTAAAGAAAGTAAAAAGAAAAAATGATACCTAGATTAAAAGAGCAGTATGATAAAAAAATAGTTTCTGATATTCAAAAGGAATTTTCAATGAAAAATAAACTTATGGTTCCTAAAGTTATGAAGGTAGTTTTGAATATGGGTTTAGGTGCTGACGCTAATGACAAAAAAATTGTTCAAAATTGCTTAGATGATATGGCATTAATTAGTGGTCAAAAACCAATTATTACAAAATTTAAAAAATCAATATCAAATTTTAAAACAAGAAAAGGAACAACAGCTGGAGTTAAAGTAACTTTAAGATCAAATAAGATGTATGAATTTATTGATAGATTAGTTAATATTGCTTTACCAAGAATTAAGGATTTTCAAGGTCTAAATGCAAACGGATTTGACAAATTTGGCAATTATACCTTTGGAATAAAAGAGCATATAATTTTTCCTGAAATAAATTTCGATAAGGTTGATAGAATAAGAGGGATGGATATAACGGTAGTTACATCAGGTGATAATAAAAAAGCAACATTTGCACTTCTTGCAGCTATGAATTTTCCATTTATAAAAAGAACTAATAAAAATGAGAGGAACTAAAAAAAATGGCTAAAACTAGTGCTGTACAAAGAAACTTAAAAAGAATGCGACTTGTAAAAAAGTTTGAAAAAAAAAGATTAATGCTTAAAAAAATTATAAAGAATAAAAAGCTTCCATTGACAGAACGTTTTGAAGCACAACTAAAATTAGCAAAGATTCCAAGAAATTCAGCAAAAATACGAATAAGAAACAGATGTGAAATAACAGGAAGACCACATGGTGTTTACAGAAAATTAAAAATTTCTAGAATTGCCCTTCGAGATTTAGCTTCTCATGGAAAAATTCCTGGAATGACTAAATCAAGTTGGTAAATTATTAAGGAGATTATATGAGTTTTACAGACCCTATTGCAGACATGATTACGAGAATAAGAAATGCACAAATGAGATTATTAAGTGATGTTTCTATACCAAGTTCAAAATTTAGAGCAAAAATTCTTGATGTTTTAAAAGATGAAGGTTTTATTTCAAATTACAAATTTTCTGGCGAAAATGGAAAGAAGGGCGAGCTAGTTGTAAACTTAAAGTATAATAAAGGTTTACCGGTGATAAAAGAGATTAAAAGAATTTCAAAACCAGGCAGGAGAATTTATACTAAGGCAATAAGTATACCAAAAATTAAAAGTGGTTTAGGTGTAGCGATTGTATCTACATCAAAAGGAATTATGTCAGACAATGATGCCAGATTAAAAAATATTGGTGGGGAAATTATTTGCAAGGTATTTTAATATATTATGTCTAAACTTGGAAAAAAACCTATACCTATACCTAAAGAAGCCAAGGTAAAACTTGAAAGTGGTAAATTACTTTTGACAGGACCTAAAGGCTCCAAAGAGCTTACTATAAATGATAAGATATTCAGCACTTCAATGCCAGATGATAGTAGTTTACTTATAAAAGTAATTAAAAAGAATGAAGCTCACAAAATACTATGGGGTACAACAAGAAGTGTAATTAATAGTGCCATTATTGGCGTGACTACAGGTCACGAGAAAACTTTAGAACTGACTGGTGTAGGATTTAGAGCTAATTTAAAAGGAAATGTTTTAAATTTACAAATAGGTTTTAGTCATGATGTTTCATATAACATACCTGAAGGCATTAAAGTTTTGGTTGAAAAGAGCACAGTAATTAAAGTTTCTGGAATTGATAAAGAACTTGTTGGAAAAGTTTCTTCTGAGATTAAGAAACTTAAACCTGTAGAACCTTATAAAGGCAAAGGTATAAAAGAGAGAGGTCAGTACGTTCTTAGAAAAGAAGGAAAAAAGAAATAAAATGACTAAAATATCAAATATAAAAAGAGCTAAAAGAATTAGATCTAAACTAAAAAAGATAAATTCTCAAAGATTTAGACTTACAGTTTTTAGATCTTCCAAAAATATATCCGCTCAAATAGTAGATGACAAAAATAATAAAACATTAGTTTCAGCCACATCAATTAAAAAAGGTGAAACTTCTAAAAAAAAACAGGAATTATCAATTAAAGTTGCTGAACTTTTGTCAAAAAAAGCAATAGAAAAAAAAATAACAAATGTTTACTTTGATAGAGGAAGTTATAGATACCATGGTAGAATCAAAGCTTTTGCTGAAGCATTAAGAAAAGGTGGATTAACTTTTTAGAAATATTATGGAAAATTTAGAATTTAAAGATAAATTAGTTTCGATAAATAGGATCACAAAAGTAGTAAAAGGGGGAAGAAGATTTGCTTTTTCTGCACTTGTAGTAGTAGGTAACTATTCAGGATCTATCGGTATTGGCCATGGAAAGGCCAAACAAGTTCCTGACGCTATTAAAAAAGCAACTCAAACTGCAAAAAATAATCTTTTTAAAATTCCTTTAAAAGAAGGAAGAACTTTACATCATGATATTTTATCAAAAGATGGAGCCGGTAAAGTTCTATTACGATCAGCACCTTCTGGAACTGGAATTATTGCAGGTGGGCCTATAAGAGCAGCTTGTGAGGTTGTTGGGATTAAAGATGTAATAGCGAAATCTCTCGGTTCATCAAATCCACTGAATGTTTTAAGAGCTTGTATAAAAGGCTTGAGAAATCAAAGTTCACCTAAAAGTATTGCGTTTATAAGAGGAAAGAATATTTCTGAAATAACAAAAAAGAAACAATAAAGATATTAGTATGCACTTAAACACTTTGGACACTACACGTAAAAAAGAAAAAAAGAGACTAGGTAGGGGTATTGGATCTGGAAAGGGTAAAACCTCTGGCCGCGGTCATAAAGGACAAAAATCAAGATCTGGTGTAGCAATAAAAAGCTTTGAAGGCGGACAAATGCCCTTATACAGAAGACTTCCTAAACGTGGTTTTAAAAGTATTAAAAATAAAAAAAATTTGGCAATGATTAACTTATCGAGAATTCAAGAGCTCGTGAGCAAAAATAAGACTTTAATGAATGAAAAAATTAATTTATCTAATTTAAAAAAATCAAATGCTATTAATAAAAAATGTACTTCCTTAAAAGTTTTAGGCACTGGTGAAATTAAAGAAAAATTAAATATAGAAGTAAATGCTATATCTAAATCAGCAAAGATAAAAGTAGAAAAACTTGGTGGTAAAGTTACATTAATTAAATAATTATATAATCATTATAAAATGGCAGATAACGATAACGATACTAGTTTTTTTTCACAAAAGAATGACTTAAGAAATAGAATATTATTCACTATTTTTGTTCTATCTGTTTATAGATTTGGAACATATGTTCCACTTACTGGTATTGATCCAGAATCACTCAAAAGCTTAATGCAATCAAATGAAAAAGGTTTGTTAGGTATGTTTAATGTTTTTACAGGAGGTGCTGTTAAAAGAATGGCTATTTTTGCCTTAGGTATAATGCCATATATATCATCTTCTATTATAATAAATTTACTTACTGGTGTATCTGAAACGTTTAAAAATTTAAAAAATCAAGGTGAAATTGGAAGAAAAAAAATTACACAATACACAAGATATGGAACTGTATTATTAGCAACTATACAAGGATATGGAGTAGCTGTGGGACTTGAAAACTCAGGAACAGTTGTAATTGATCCAGGTTTTTATTTTAAATTATCCACTGTAATAACATTAGTTGCAGGAACAATTTTTTTAATGTGGTTAGGTGAACAAATTACATTAAGGGGAATTGGTAATGGAATATCACTAATTATATTTTCAGGAATTGTAGCTGAAATACCAAGAGCTCTAGCTACAACATTTGAACTTGGTAGAACAGGAGCTTTATCAGCTTCTTTAATATTTTTTATCTTTACTCTTGTTATCGTTACTGTAGCTTTTATAGTTTTTGTTGAACGTGCTCTAAGAAAAATACTAATTAGTTATCCAAAAAGACAAATGGGAACAAAAGTTTATGGCGGAGAATCTTCACATCTACCACTTAAAATTAATACAGCAGGTGTAATACCAGCTATTTTTGCATCAGCTTTACTACTTTTGCCTATAACTTTTTCTAATTTTGGTTTTTCCGAATCTGAAAGTTTTATAGATTTATCATCTCTATTTGCTCAAGGTAAACCTCTTTACATGCTTCTATATGCTAGTGGAATAATATTTTTTTCATTTTTTTATACTTCAATAGTATTTAATCCAAAAGAGACTGCTGAAAATTTAAGAAAACATGGTGGTTATGTTCCAGGAATAAGACCTGGTGAGAGAACAGCTTATTACATTGAAGAGATTTTAACAAAGTTAACTACTATTGGTGCTTTATATTTAACATTAGTTTGTTTAATGCCTGAATTTTTAATTGCAAAATATCCAATCCCATTTTATTTGGGAGGTACGTCCATATTAATTGTTGTTGTTGTTGCTATGGACACTGTTTCACAAATACAAACTAGATTAATGAGTCAACAATACCAATCATTAATTAAAAAAACTAAATTTGGAAGATAACGTAAGTGAATATCATTTTGTTTGGACCTCCAGGAGCAGGAAAAGGAACGCAAGCTAGTTTCATAGCAAAAAAATTTAATCTTCATAAAGTTTCGACTGGCGATATGTTACGAGAAGTTATTGAAAAAAATACTCCAGAGGGAAAAGAAATTAAAAAAACAATAGATAAAGGTTTTTTAGCTTCTGATGAAATTATTAATAATCTTATTTCAAAAGTTTTATCAAATAAATTATATAAAAATAGATTAATTTTTGATGGTTATCCCAGAAGTTTACCACAAGCAAAAACGTTAGATTTGTTATTAAAAAAAAATAATCAAAGCTTATCCTGTGTTCTAAGCCTTGAGGTTGATAAAGATACAATAGTTAAAAGAATTTTAGGTAGAGAAAGTTGTAGTAAATGTGGTTTAATTTTTAATAGATTTTTTAAGCCAGCGACTGAACATAATCATAAATGTGAAGCTAAGTTTCTTATAAATAGAGCTGATGATAATAGTCAAACTGCATCTAGTAGATTTGAAACATACCTACAGACAACATTGCCGATAATAGATTTTTACAAAAAACAAAATTTACTTACAGAAATAAATGGTAAACAGGAAATCAGTCAATTATTTGAGCAAATACGTGGTATATTGACTTCTTTAGAGGGTTGACATTACGATTTGTAATTATATAAATAGCGCTTTTAGATTGTAAATTTCTTTAAAATTATGGCACGTATAGCTGGCGTAAATATTCCTCAAAACAAAGTTGTCAATGTGGCTTTAACATATATACATGGCATAGGAACAAAAATATCTAACGATATTTGTACTAAGCTTAATATTTCAAAAACCAAAAGAGCTAACAGTTTAACAGACGATGAAGTTTTGAAGATTAGAGAATTTATAGATAAAAATTACAAAGTTGAAGGTGATCTTAGAAGAGAAATTTCACTTAATATAAAAAGGTTAATTGATTTAGCTACCTATAGAGGATCAAGACATAAAAAAAAATTACCAGTTAGAGGTCAAAGAACACATTGCAACGCTAGAACAAGAAAAGGAAAAGCAATAGCCATTGCAGGAAAAAAATTAACACCGCTTAAAAAATAATTTATGAATAAGACTGAAAGTAAAGTTAAGGCGTCATCAAAAGAAAAAACTGAAAAAACTGAAAAAGTTGAAAAAATTAAAAAAGTTAAAAAAATAAAAAAAGTAAAGAAAAATATTTCTACTGGAATAGCTTTTGTCCAGGCAACATTTAATAACACTATTGTTACCATTACAGATGATAGCGGTAATGTTATTTCTTGGTCTTCAGCTGGTTCAAAAGGCTTTAAGGGATCTAGAAAATCAACCCCATACGCCGCTCAAATTGCTGCTGACACTGCCGCAACTAAAGCCCAAGAGCATGGTTTAAAAATTTTGAAAGTGAAATTGAAGGGCCCCGGTTCTGGAAGAGAAACAGCGTTAAGAGCTCTTCAGTCTAGAGGTTTTAAAATACTTTCAATAAAAGATGTAACACCAATGGCGCATAATGGATCAAGACCACCAAAAAAAAGAAGGGTATAACATAAATGGAAAACACATTAATAAATCATAACTGGAAAGACTTAATAAAACCAAATAAATTAAATGTTCAAAGCAATGACGACAAAACATTTACTACAGTAATTGCTGAACCCCTTGAAAAAGGTTATGCATTAACAATAGGAAATTCTTTAAGAAGAATTCTTCTTTCATCTATACAAGGATCCGCAATAACTGCAATTCAGATTGATGGTGTTTTACATGAATTTTCGTCAATAAAAGGTGTGAGAGAAGATGTAACAGACATTGTTTTAAATATAAAAATGTTGTCGATTCAGGTTATGTCTGAAGAACCTAAAAAACTTATTTTAGATGTAAAGGGTCCTGGAGAAATAAAAGCTAAGGACATCCAAGAGAATCCAGATGTAAAAATTTTAAATCCTGAATTAGTAATATGTCATCTTGATGAAAATACTAAATTTCATATGGAATTAATTGCTAATCGAGGAAAAGGTTATAGTTCTGCAGACAAAAACAAAAAAGAAGATTCGCCATTAGGACTTATAGCTATAGATTCTCTTTTTTCTCCTGTAAAGAAAGTTTCTTATACTATAGAAAATGCACGAGAAGGAAAATCTCTTGATTATGATAAATTAGTTATGAATGTTGAAACAGATGGATCTTTACCTGCAGAAGATGCTGTTGCATATGCAGCAAGAATTTTCCAAGATCAACTATCTTTATTTGTTAACTTTGATGAACCGGTTGAAATTGAGAAGAAACCTCAAACCACTGAAATTGAATTTAATAAAAATTTATTAAGAAAAGTTGATGAATTAGAACTTTCTGTAAGATCAATGAATTGTCTCAAAAACGATAACATAATTTATATCGGTGATTTAGTTCAAAAAACTGAACCTGAAATGTTGAGAACACCAAACTTTGGAAGAAAATCACTTAACGAAATTAAAGAAGTATTGAACGCAATGTCTTTATATTTGGGAATGGAAATACCTAACTGGCCTCCTGATAATATAGCTGAATTATCAAAAAAATTAGAGGATATTTCTTAATATTAATATGAGACACAAATTTGGATATAGAAAATTAAATAGAACTTCAGAGCACAGAAAAGCACTTTTTAAAAACATGCTTAATTCATTAATTAAGTATGAGCAAATAGTAACAACCTTACCTAAAGCGAAAGAGTTGAAGTCACAAATTGATAAAGTTATTACTTTAGGTAAAAAAAATAATCTAATATCTAAAAAAAATTTATTCTCTGAACTTCAATCCAAGTTTTCAGTAGACAAACTCTCCAAAATATTGTCCCCAAGATATGAAAAAAGAAAAGGTGGTTATTCTAGAGTAATAAAAGCTGGTTTTAGATATGGAGATCAAGCACCTATGGCAGTTATTGAACTAGTAGATAGAGATTTAATGGCAAAAAAAGTTGATATTAAGAAAAAGACTTCAGAAAAAGAAAAAAGTATACAAAAAGACCAACCACAAGAAACAAAAAAAATTGATACTAAGAAATAAGTTATAAAATATTGTTAATTTGCTGTTTTATTAATTAAAATGACATATTAATATGAAAAAGTTTTTTTTAGTAGGTAAAGATTTTGAAAATTCACGTTTAGATAGATGGATAAGAAAAAATATTTTTACAGTACCTCAATCAATAATTGAAAAAAGTATAAGAAAAGGTTTAATAAAAATTAATGATAAAAAAGAAAAGAGTTCTTATAAGTTAAAACTTAAAGACAAAATTATCTTAAACAATTTTAAATTCACTCCAAATCAAAATAAAAAGAAATTTTTTTTATATAAGCCAACTAAAAAAGAAATTTCATCAACTTCAGATATATTTATTGAAAATAATGAAAATTTTGTAGTTATAAATAAACCTTCTGGTATATCTGTCCAATCTGGAACTAAGTCTAAAAAAAATGTTATTGATATTTTACGTGATACAGAAGAATTTAATGGACTTTCACCTTTTACCGTTCATAGAATTGACAAAGAAACTTCTGGTTTATTAATTGTAGCCAAAAATAGGAAATTTGCACAACTTTTTACCTCACTTTTTCGTTTACGTAAAATTAAAAAAACTTATTTATGTATATCTCTTGGTGTACCAGAAAAAGATAAGGGAACATATACCGATTTACTTCAACATTATGAAGGTGAAAAAAAAGTTACCACAAAAGGAATTACTCACTATAAAGTTTTAGATAGCAATAATAATTATTCATTATTTTATCTTAACCCACAAACTGGTAGAAAACACCAGCTAAGAAAACAATTGTTAATGCATGGACACCCGATACTAGGAGATACAAAATATAGATTTATTAACAATAAAAATATTAGAAAAACAAATCTTATGTTACATGCTTATAAAATTAGTTTTTTTATTAATAATATCAAGTATAGCTTTACAGCTAAACCTCCTGAATATTTTAGTACAACTCTTAAAGAAAAGTATTTAAAAATTTCTTAGCTATTACCGAATTTATATTTTTATAATTTTTTATCCCTAAATTTTTAAAACTTGTAATACCTTTATCTTTAATACCACATGGTATGATCGAGTCATATTTGGATAGATCATTTTCTATGTTTATACAGAAACCGTGGTAAGCGATCCATTTCTTAACTTTAATTCCAATAGCTGCTATTTTTTTTTCTTTATTATCTACCTTAATCCATATTCCTATATTTTTTCTATCTGCATGTGATTTGATTTTAAACTCACTTAATACATTAATAATACAAGATTCTAATTTTCTAATAAGATTTCGTATATCTTTACCTCTTTTATTTAAATTTAGAACAAAGTATATGACTTTCTGTCCTGGCCCATGGTAGGTGTGTTTGCCACCTCTATTTGTTTTGATTACTTTGATCTTTTTATTCCTTACATCTTTATCATTTGAGCTCGAACCTGCTGTATAGACTGAACTATGTTCAATTATCCACAATAATTCATTTTTCTTTCCTTTGTAAACATCATTAACTCTTTTCTCTAAAATTTTCATAGATCTCATATATTCAATTGGTTTTACGCTATTTTTTACTTCTATATTCATTTTACATTTGTGGTTTTAAAAAAAATCAACTACACATTCTCAAAATCTAATAGATAATATAGTTTTATGAGTTTAACAAAAGAAATAACAGATAAAAAAGTAAATTTTGAATTTAATAAAGATTTTATTAATCTTTTTAGTAAAAAAATTAAAGAAAACGATACCAATTTTCTAAACAGAACTTTAAAAGAACTCCACCCATCTGATTCTGCGGATATAATTGAAAATTTATTAGTAGAAAATAGATCCAAATTAATTGAACTCGAAGGATTTAATTTAGATCCTGAAATTTTTATTGAGCTTAATGAATCCGTTCAAACAGAAATTTTTATAAATTTATCTACTGAATCCATAGTAAATATACTAAAACGCCTAGAATCTGACAATGCTTTAAAAATCCTTGAAAATTTAAACGAGGAAAAAAAAAATATTGTTCTAAATAAACTTCCACCAAAAGATAGATTTAATTTACAAGAAGGTTTAAGTTTTCCAGAAGATTCTGCGGCTAGAATTATGCAACGTGAGTTCGCAGCTATACCTAGCAATTGGTCTGTTGGTCAAACAATTGACTATTTAAGAGAAAACAAAGATTTACCTGAATCTTTTTTGGATATTTTTATTATTGATAGTAATTTCAAACCTATTGGAACCGTTCCGTCTTCTAAAGTTTTGCGAGCTGCTAGAGAATCTAAAATGAATTCAATAATGAATGCGACTCAAGTTCTTATACCAGTCAATATGGATAAGGAGGAAGTCGGACATATTTTTGAAAACTATAATTTAGTTTCAGCTGGAGTCGTAGACAAAAATAATAAATTAGTGGGTATGATAACTGGAGACGATGTTTTTACAGTTTTAAAGGAAGAGGCTGAAGAAGATGTTTTAAGACTTGCTGGTGTTGGTGACGAAGAAATTACTGATACTATATTACATAAAACCAAAAGAAGATTTAACTGGTTGCTTTTAAATTTATTCACAGCTCTTTTAGCAACTTGGGTAATAAGCAAATTTGGAGCAACAATTGAAGAAATGGTAGCACTAGCTTTTCTAATGCCCATAGTTGCTTCAATGGGTGGTAATGCAGGAATGCAAACTTTAGCAGTTACAATTAGAGCTTTAGCTACAAAAGAACTTTCCTCTGGAAATTTTGGTAAAATTGTCACTAAAGAATTTGTTATAGGAATCCTTAATGGATTTATATTTGCTGCAATCACAGCTTTAATAGTTCAACTTTGGTTTAAAGAAATTAACCTATCGATAATTATAGCTGTGTCCATGGTACTTAATATGATAGTTGCAGGTTTATTTGGTATCTTAGTACCAGTAACTTTAAAAAAATTTAAAATAGATCCAGCAATAGCATCTAGTGTTTTTGTAACAACCATTACTGATGTAATTGGATTTTTATCTTTTTTAGGTATTGGTGCGTACTTTTTTTATACTTAAATATTATCAATCAATCTTATTGAACTTAAATAATAAGCAATAAAAATCTTAATTTTTTTTTTTTTACCAAATGGTTTTGTAAGCTTATTTATATCAATGACTTTTAAATACTCTATTTTTTTAACACCAAGTTTATAAATTTTATTTTCAAGAGATTTAATAGAAATTTTATTATTAATTATTTTTTTTTTAAGTCTAACAATTGTTTTATATACATGACCAGCTATTTTATTTTCGTGTCTATTTAGTAATAAATTTCTAGATGAAAGAGCTACACCATTACTTTGCCTCACAGTTTTGCATGGAATAACTTTAGTTTTGTTTTTTATTTGTTTTAAAAAACTATCAATTATTTTAAGTTGTTGCATATCTTTTTCACCCAAAAATATCTTTTTAGGTTTAATAATTTTTATAAATCTATGAATCACATCAACTACTGCTTTGAAATGTCCAGGTCTAAATCGACCACATAGTTTTTTAGATAATGGATGAATTAATAATTTTTTGCTACTACCTTTTGGATATATATCTCTATTTTTTGGCACAAACAGATAATCAACATTAGCTTTTTTTAACATTTTAATATCTTTATTTAATGTCCGTGGATATTTTATAAAATCTTTCTTTTTATTAAATTGCGGTTTATTTACAAATATTGATACAATTGTTTTATTGCAAAGCGACGTGCTTTTATTAATAAGGGAAATATGAGCTTTGTGGATTGACCCCATTGTAGGTACAAAACCTATCCCATTTTCATCTTTAATAAGCCTTTTGAGTTCAATTGTATTTCTTATTATTTTCATTTGTAAATTTTAAATATTATATGTAAAAGAAAGCAATGATTAAACAGGCTATTATTCCACTAGCTGGTCTAGGCACAAGATTGCTCCCAT
>MDSV01001306.1_pt1 | contig 13692 bp, 13 predicted proteins | sample 810851 | NCBI WGS metagenome assembly MDSV01 (sample SAMN05326640, study PRJNA326480) | marine metagenome | isolation source: seawater | place: Atlantic Ocean: North East | collected 2012 | reverse complement strand
TTAATAATATATTTCCGATCATCTTAACCTCCCAGATAAATCGAACGATTATACCTGTAAAATAAATTTTCTAATCTAGAATCTTTAAATTCTAGAACCAGGCTCCTTAGGGAAAATATTCCCAATGGATTAATATTAGACACTCTTTGTAATGGTGTCAAAACATATTTGTAACCTTTTTTAAACATTAGAAAGTGCTAAAATACTAATGAAATATAGGTTTATTCAAATTCTAATGTATACTTAAGTCTATTAATAAAAAGTTGGAAATTTTATAGTTTACACATTAAAAGTATGGTTAAAATAAAAAAAATATTAGCTCTATGTTTTCTTCTTATACTGAGTAATCATGTTTATTCCATGCCGGATGTTAGCCAAGCTTTTTCGGATATTCAGTTTAAGAGTGAAGACTCAAAGAATATGAAGTTAGATGAGTATAAGGGCAAAATAATACTTCTGTTTTTTGGATATACTAATTGCCCCGACATCTGCCCTACTACATTACTAGATATTTCTAGAACTCTTAAAGAACTTGGAAAAGACTCTGACAAAGTTCAAGCTGTCTTTGTTAGTGTTGATCCTGAAAGAGATACGCCAAAACATCTAAATGACTATGTAAAATATTTTGACGAAAAAATTGTCGGTTTAACTTCTGATAAATATAATATTGATAAACTCCATAAATACTTTAAGACCAAATATGAATTACTCTATTCAGAAGATGATAATTACTTGGTTGAACATAGTTCAAACCTTTATATCATTGACAAGAACTTAGTAGTGGATCGTATTATCGCAAACGGGCTACCAAACTCAGAAATAACAAAAGCAGTAATGAAGTTAATTAATCGTATTTGATATATTTGAATCTTGGATCTTCAGGGGTTCCCTCTAGAGTATTGTCTTCATCAGATGGATTCCATTGAACAACCTCCTCAATTTTCCTCGCTAAAAGAAAATCTTTATCCGTTATACCTTTAGCTGCATGATTTTGAAGTTTGACAATAACAAAGGCATATGACGCAGAAATATCAGGGTGATGCCAGGCGGCTTCAGCTAAATGTCCTATTGTGTTTATTACCATTAGCGTTCCTTTCCAACCACTAGTTTTGTATTTCCTTCTTATCCAGCCATTTTCATAATACCAATTAGAAAGGTTGCTTTGCAGATAGGTATTAATCTCGTCATTAGTATAAGTTTTCTCTTCAGACATCAGTTTTTCACTCCTAAGTTATTTACCATATAAATACACGGCTTGATTAGTGTTATAAAGAACTTATAATGAGACAAGCTATGTAAATAACTGTCTCCAGGATAACATATAATGGAAATAAAAAGTAAACTCAAAAAAAATAAGAAACTCAGACAGAGAGGAAGAAAGGTTAATTTTGAGATCAGAGATGAATTAGTTGGACTGCTAAAAGTTACGAACTATAGAAGAGATCATTTAATAGAATATCTACATGTCATCCAAGATACTAAAGGTCATATTAATGAGGACTTTATTACAGCATTGGCTCATCTGCTTGAAATATCCCAAACTGAAGTATATGAAGTTGCGACTTTTTATCATCATTTTGACATTATCAAAAGCGGTGAAACAGTCCCTCCTAGTCTGACAGTTAGAGTTTGTGATTCTGTAAGTTGCGAGATCAATGGAGCAAATGAATTAGCAAAAAATTTAGACGATTATTTTAAAGGTACTGTCAGGATACAAAAAGTTCCATGCATAGGGAGATGTCAAAATGCGCCAGTAGCTGTTGTAAAGTTTAATCCAATTGATAACGCAAATCTGAAAAACGTTAAACAAGCTGTTGATGCTAAAAAATACATACCTACTACCCCAGATTATATAGATATCGATGACTATATTAAAAAAGATGGATATCAGTTATTTGAAAAGGTAAAAAATAGTGATGCTGACAAGGAGAGAGTTCTTCAAGAACTGGAAAATTCTAATTTAAGAGGTTTAGGCGGAGCAGGATTTCCTGCAGGTAAAAAATGGAGAATTCTTAAAGATCAAAAAGCTCCTAGACTATTAGCAGTAAATATTGATGAGGGGGAGCCTGGTACCTTCAAGGATAGATTTTATTTAGAAAGTGATCCTCATAGATTCTTCGAGGGAATGCTAATTGCCTGCGAGGTTGTTGATATTGATAAAGTATATATATATTTGAGAGATGAATATGCAGCTGTAAGAGATATTATGGCTGATGAATTAAAAAAAATAAGAGATAAATACAAAAATTCTATCCCACAAATTGAACTAAGAAGAGGAGCTGGCGCTTATATATGCGGAGAGGAATCAGCAATGATTGAGTCAATCGAGGGTAAAAAAGGAATGCCAAGACTAAGGCCACCATTTGTTGCTCAAGTTGGTTTATTTGGAAGACCTACATTAGAACATAACATGGAAACTCTTTACTGGGTTAGAGATATTGCGGAAAAAGGGGCGGACTGGTTTACGTCTTATGGCCGTAATGGAAGGACTGGACTAAGATCTTTCTCTGTTAGCGGTAGAGTAAATAATCCTGGGGTTCATCTGGCGCCGGCTGGAATTACAGCAAAAGAATTAATAGATGAATATGCAGGTGGAATGATAGAGGGACATGAATTTTATGCTTATTTTCCTGGTGGCGCATCTGGAGGAATCTTACCAGCAACCATGAGTAATATACCTTTAGATTTTGATACTTTAAATGAATATGATTGTTTTATTGGTTCTGCTGCTATTGTAATCTTATCAGACCATGACAAAGTTCTAAAAGCAGCTTCAACTACGATGAGCTTTTTTCAACATGAATCCTGCGGTAAATGTACACCATGTAGAGTAGGGACATCCAAAGCCACTAAATTAATGGGGCAAAAAAAATGGGATATTAAACTCCTCAATGACTTAGCCACTGTTATGTCAGATGCTTCAATATGCGGATTAGGGCAAGCTGCATCAAATCCTCTAAAATCTGTGATAAAATATTTCCCTGAGGAGATTAAAAAATGAGTGCAAACCCCGAGGATATAGCACAACAACAATTAGTATCACTAAAAATTAATGGTAAAACCTATTTTGGTAGTGCCGATGATACTATTTTAGATGTTTCTAAACGAAATAATATTGAAATTCCTCATCTTTGTTTTAAAGAAGGTATGAGACCGGATGGCAACTGTCGGGTATGCATGGTGGAGATTGAGGGAGAGAGAGTTCTTCAGCCCTCTTGCGTAAGAACAATAACTGATGGAATGGTAGTGGATACAAACTCAGACAGGGTTGTTCATTCACAAAAATTAGTTTTAGAACTTTTGACATCTGATGTATCTGAAGATGTTTATAATAAAGAGAGTGAGTTGACTGATTGGGCAAAAAAACTCCAAATCCAAACTCATAGATTTCCAACACAAATTCAAAATAAACATGATATAAGTCATCCAGCAATATCTGTAAACCTAGATGCATGCATTCAATGCACAAGATGTCTTCGTGCTTGCCGTGAAGAACAAGTTAATGATGTGATTGGATATGCTTATAGAGGAAATAAATCTGAGATTGTTTTTGACATAAATGATCCGATGGGAGAAAGTACTTGTGTGGGCTGTGGTGAATGTGTTCAAGCTTGTCCAACAGGAGCACTAATGCCATCTAAAGAAGTTGGTCTATCTATTCCAGATAAAAAAGTAGAAAGCGTATGTCCATACTGCGGAGTTGGCTGCTTATTAACTTATAATGTTAAGGATAATAAGATACTTTATACAAATGGGAGAGATGGTCCGGCAAATTTGAGCCGCTTATGTGTAAAAGGCAGATATGGTTTTGATTACATAAATAATGAAGGAAGATTAACTAAACCGTTGATTCGAAAGAAAGGTATTTCAAAAAATATTGATGTTGCAAAATTCGATTTTAATAATATTTCTGAAATCTTTGAGGAAACAACATGGGAAAATGCTCTTGAAATGGCAGCAGAGGGGTTTAACAAAATTAAATCTGAATTAGGTCCAAATGGATTAGCTGGTTTCGGTTGTGCCAAAGGATCTAATGAAGAGGCCTACTTGTTTCAAAAACTTATTAGAACAGGGTTCAAAACTAATAACGTAGATCATTGTACAAGATTATGCCATGCATCATCGGTCGTTGCTTTACTTGAAATGATTGGTTCAGGAGCAGTATCTAATCAAGTGGCCGATGTAACTGAAGCAGAAGTAATTATTATTATTGGATCTAACCCAACCGTCAATCATCCAGTTGCCGCGACATTTATGAAAAATGCAGCTAAAGAAGGTAAAACTTTAATAGTAATGGATCCAAAAGAAGTTGAGATTTCTAGACATGCAAATCACTTTCTTCAATTTAAACCTGATACTGATGTTGCTTTATTAAATGCGATAATGAAATCTATTATTGATCAGGGTTTAGTAGATGATGGTTTTATAAAAAATAGAACAAAAGATTTTAAAAAATTAAAAGAACATCTTAAAAATTATACTCCTGAAAAAATGTCACTAATTTGTGGAATTTCTGTAAATAAAATTAATGAAATAGCCAAAATATATGCTACTGCAAATGCTTCTATAATATTCTGGGGCATGGGTATTTCTCAGCACATACATGGAACAGATAATGCTAGAGCGTTGATTTCCTTGTCACTTATGACTGGTCAAATAGGACGACCTGGTACTGGACTTCATCCTTTGAGAGGTCAAAATAATGTTCAAGGAGCTTCAGATGCTGGATTAATACCTATGGTTTTCCCAGACTATCAAAGAGTTGATGATCCAAAAATTAATAAATTTTTTGAAAAATTTTGGGAGACTAAACTAGATACTAACCCCGGTTTGACCGTTGTAGAAATAATGGATCAAGTCATTGCAAAAAAACTTACAGGCTTATATGTCATGGGTGAAAATCCAGCAATGTCTGATCCTGATCTCAATCATGCTCGCAGAGCTTTATCATCTCTAGATCATATGGTAGTTCAAGATATTTTTGTTACAGAGACTGCTCTCTTTGCAGATATTATTTTACCTGCATCAGCATTCCCGGAAAAAACTGGATCGTTTACAAATACTGACAGAAGAGTCCAACTTGGTAGGCAGGCAGTTAATCCGCCTGGTGAAGCAAAACAAGACTTATGGATAATTCAAAAAATAGCTCATGGAATGGGTTTAAAATGGGACTACTCTGGGCCAAAAGATGTATTTGAAGAGATGAGGCAGTGCATGCCAAGCATTTCAGGTGTGAGTTGGGAAAGATTAGAGACAGAACACTCGGTTACCTATCCTTGCACCTCTGAAAGTGATCCTGGCCAGCCTATTATATTCACTGAGGATTTTCCCACTCAAGATGGATTGGCAACATTTATTCCATCTCCATTTATTAATGCTGATGAACTTCCTGATAATGAATTTAGCTATATATTAATTACTGGCAGACAATTAGAACATTGGCATACAGGATCAATGACTAGACGGGCGAGTATGTTAAATGAAATTGAACCTGACCCAATCTCAAATATGTGTCTATCAGATATGCAAAAGCTTGGTGTTGGAGAAGGTGACTTAATTAGTGTTGAATCTAGAAGAGGTCAGATTGATGTATATGTTAGAAGAGATGATGGTCTTCAACAAGGACAAATATTTATTCCATTTTGTTATGTAGAATCAGCCGCTAATTTGCTAACTAATGCAGCGTTAGACCCAGATGCTAAGATACCTGAATTTAAATTCTGTGCGGTGAAAGTTCGTAAAAATAATTTGAATTAACTTCTATAATGTCAAATAAAAAACTTCTTGATGATTATGTTTCTAATATTCAATTATACTTAAGAGAAGGTGACCTAAATCGAGCTTTAAAAGAAATTAAAAATGCAATAATTAGTTACCCCACTAATCCAAAACTATATATAAATGGTGGTAATATATACAAAATTATGGGCGATTTAGATAATGCAGAAATATTTTTAAATAAAGCTTTATCAATAAATAAATCTAAAGAGGCCTTAAATAATTTATCAGTCATCAATATAGAACGTAGAAACTATGATAGGGCGATTATATTAGCTAAAGAAGCTATTGAAATAGATCCATCTTATATAGATGCAATTTATAACTTAGCTCTGTCATCAGATAGCCTTGGTAATTATGATGATGCTGAAAAATATTCTAATAAAGCATGTGAATTAAATAATTATAAAGATACTAAATATCTTGTCTTATTATACAGAATTCTTCAAAACACATGTAACTGGAAAGATCTATATGAAATATCTAAAACTCTTAATCAAGCTGTTGGAGATGGAATCGAGCATCCATTCTTAAATATATCTAGGACTGATAATGAAGAAATGAATTATGCTATATCAACATCTTGGAACTCTAATAAACTAAATAACAAAAGTAACGTTAAAACCTTCAATAAAAAAATTAAACTTGGTTATTTTTGTGGAGAGTTCAGAAACCATCCAACAAATCATCTAATTAAGAATTTATTTAAATATCATGATACTTCTAAATTCGAGGTATATATCTTCTCTTATAATCATGATAATGAATCTAGAGATTATATAGAAGAAAGTGTCTTTAAGTTTATAGACTTAAGTGAATTAGATAATAACAAAGCGGCGCAAGAGATGATTGATTGTGATCTAGATATTTTAATAGATTTAACTATAATCATTACAAATAATCGTCAAGAAGTGATCCATAATCGTCCTGCTAAAAAAATTATTTCATATTTAGGCTATCCTGGTACCTCTGGATCTAATATATATGATTATATAATCACTGATGAGATTGTTACACCTCTGTCGCAACAAAAATACTATACGGAAAAGTTTCTATATCTTCCAAGAACATATCAAGTTAATGATGGCAGAAGATTATATAAAAATAAAATTCAATTAAATAAGAAAGATTATGGTTTACCTGAATCATCTATTGTGTTGTCATGCTTTAATCAATCTTTCAAAATTGAAGAAGTCATGTTTAATTGTTGGCTGGATATTTTAAAAAGAATTCCTAATTCATTATTATGGTTACTTGAAGATAATTCTGCTTCTAAAGAAAATATTTATTTATATGCAAAAAATAATGATATAGATAAAAGTAGAATAGTTTTTGCCCCCAGAGTTAATAGATCTGATCATCTTCTGAGATTGCAATTATCAGATATAACTCTAGATACCATGATTTACAATGGTCATACAACTACAACAGACTCACTTCAATCAGCAATACCTGTGGTGACATTAATAGGAAAACATTTTGCATCCAGAGTTAGCGCTAGTTTACTTACTTCGATTGGTTTAAAAGAACTCGTAACAAAAAATATATCTGACTATAAGTCATTAGTTATAAAATTAGCATCTGACTCAGTTTATTTTAATCAAGTTCAAAATAAACTTATTAATAATAATTTTAATAATGATTTTTTTAATACAAAAAAGTTTGTAATTGAATTAGAACATTGTCTAATTAATATTGCTAACTAATATATGTTTTCCATGAAACCTCGACAGCATCATGATTTGGCTCAATTTTATGGACTCTAATAAACTCTACTCCTGAAAATGTGGCAAAAGAAGATACTGCTGAAGAGACGATATCTAGCTCAGAGTCTTTAATGTCCTTGAATACTTCTGAAGAAAATATTTTATTGCTAACCCCAATACAAACTCTGTTATATCTTTTAATAAAATAATCCAGATTTTTTAATATTTTAATATTATCTGCACCGGACTTACCAAAACATATTGAGGGATCAATTATTATCTTTGTATTATCAATACCATATGTCTCAGCAGCAGATATCAATTGATCAAAATATTTTGTAAGGGTGAATAAAATATCAGAAGAAATCATTAAGTCTTTTTTCTGGTGCTCCTTTGGCAAGTGTCCTAGAATTATTTCAGCATTATGTTTACTCACAACACTTAACATTTGCTCATCATGAGTGGATCCAGATACATCATTAATAATACTTGCTCCATGCTCAAGACATAAATCTGCTACTTCACTAGCCCTAGTATCGATGCTAATTGATATTTCTTGATTTATTGATTTTATATATTTAATTATTGGAATAATTTTTTTTATCTGAGTAGACACATCAATATCTCTAAAACCAGGCTTGGTAGATTCTGCTCCAATATCTATAAATGTACATCCTTGTTCGATCATTTGATCAATATGCTTTTTTGCATTACTAATATCAATGTAACTTCCAGCGTCTGAAAAACTATCTGTTGTTAAATTTAGAATTCCTATAAGTTTAGTTTTATTTCTCATAATCTATCAAATATGTTCTTATGTTATCTTTTATATCAATAGCCATAAGATCATAAGCCATCTCTATTGATATGTCGTCATAAGAAAAATTTTTAATCTTATTAATCACATCTTCCTCCTTTACTCCTCCTAACAATAAAATATGATTTAAGACTGTATGCTTTGGATTAGATTCTTTGATAATTCTTGCCATTTCTTTTGGGGTAGTATGATAATTCATCAATCCTTGTACTTTGGGATTCCTCTTTACAACATTTTCTGGTGCATCAGCAATTTCATGAATAAGTAAATCAACATTTTGAGCATGAGCCACTAAATTAGCAGAGTAATTTGTATCTCCAGAAATGACTACACTTCTATTTTTATAAATAATTTTATATCCATAAGCATGTTTCACACCACCACCATGATGTACTTCAAAAGCCAAGACCTTAATATCATTGTTTTGATAAATAATACCCTCTTGAATTTCAACTGTTTTCGTCTTTAGGCCTTTTCTTGAATGACTCTCTGGAGGTGCAACTCGTATTTTAATATCCTCTATAAATGCAGCTTTAATATTATCGATAAAACTTTTTGTCCCATCAGGTCCATAGATTTTTAAATCTTGGCTTCTTTGGTAAATCCACCCAGTCATTATTAGATCCGGTAATCCTAGAGTATGATCTGAATGTAGATGAGTTAGGAATACTTTATTTATATCACCAATATTAATGCCTGCTTGAGTTAGCCTTATTGTGGCACCACGTCCAGAATCAAAAAGCAATTTTTCTTCTCCAGCCTCTACTAATATAGATTGACTGAACCTGTTGATATCAGGTCTTGGAGTCCCAGAACCTAGAATTGTAACTCTAATAACATCAGCAAATGAAATAGAAGCAAATGTAAGAAGTAATGGAATTAAAAAAAATCTCATCGTGTAATCTCTAGTTTTGTAATATAATTTAACAGATTATGGCTATCAATAAAACAAAAAGGCCTGAGATTACTAATTCTCAAAGACCAGAATCAAAGACAGTGGATGTTTATGATGAATATAGTGAAATGAAAAGCTTTCAGATTACTGGAGAGCTCCCTTTAACGATATACATCAACAAAAAAGAAATTGTCACATTGATGACTTTAGGTCATTACCCTGAATCTCTGGTTATTGGATATTTAAGAAATCAAGGCTTTGTATCTAATCTAAATGATATTGAATCAGTACAAGTTGACTGGGATACAAATTCAGCTGCTGTCAAAATTAGTAATAACCTCGAAGATTTTAAAAATAAATTAACCCATAGAGTCGTAACTTCTGGTTGTGGGCAAGGTACAACGTTTGGTGGCATATGGGATGATCTAAAGGATAAAGATTTACAAACTGGAAAACTAAAACAATCTTCAATATATAAAATCCTAAAATTATTACATGATAAAAATGAAATATACAGACAGTCAGGAGCAGTTCATGGCTGTGCTATTTGTGATGAAAATAGTATAATTGATTTCATAGAAGATGTTGGAAGGCACAATGCAGTTGATGCCATTGCAGGTAATATGTGGCTCAATAACATTAGTAGTAAAAATAAAATTTTTTATACTACTGGAAGATTAACATCAGAAATGGTTATCAAAGTTGCTCAAATGGATATTTCATATTTGATATCAAGATCTGGTATTACGGAAATGGGTTTAAATGTAGCAAAAGAAACTGGCGTGACTTTGATTGGAAGAGCTAAAGGTCGACATTTTTTAGCTTATAATGGTCATGAAAATATTATTTATGATAAAAAACCGGAACCAAGACCAGACGGGTCTTCTGATGTATGGAAAAGAAGATAGCCTAGGCGAGCTTATTAGTAACTATACCAATGCCTTCGACTTTTACTTCTATGACATCATTATGCTCCATCGGGCCTAATCCAACATTAGTTCCGCAAGCAATTATATCACCTGGTAGTAAACTCATGTCTTTAGATAAAAAACTAATAATTTCATAAACATTAAAAAACATATCACTCGTATTGTAATTCTGAACAGTTTTGCCATTCAGCTTTGATTCTATTTGTAAATTCAATGGATCAATATCAGTAGATATGCTCGGTCCAAAAATGCCAAAAGTATCAAAACTTTTTGATCTAGTCCATTGATCAAAGCTTGGGTCTTTCTTGACTATATCCATTCCCGTCACATCATTAATGCATGTAAAACCAAAGATATAATCTTTTGAATTATCTGATTCAATATCTTTGCAGTGTTTACCTATAACTATTCCAAGCTCACCTTCATAAAATATTGCTTCATTATAAGATTTAGGTCTAATGATATCCTCTCCAGGTTCTGATATACAAGAGATAGCTTTATTCAAATATAAGGGATTATTTGGTTTAGACAAACCTTTCTCGTCAGCAAGAGTTTTATAATTATTCCAAAGAGCAATAATTTTAGATGGATTACAAGGATTCAATAACTTGACTTCACCAATAGCTAACTTTTGTCCAGTAGCTATGGGCTGGTTAAACATGTCACCAGAATAGACCTCTACCATGTCATTTTCTAAAATCCCGATGTTTTTTTGATTTTTATATGTAAATGCTATCCAGTGCGACATTATATTAATTTTTCCATAATTAGGTTAAAATATTACACAATACTATGAGTAATTTAGGCTATATTCTAAACTAGAAACCATGATAAAACAAAGTAAAAAAATTCTTGTTATTAGGTGTGGGTTATTAGGGGATACAGTTGATGCTACCTCAGTAATAGATCCCCTAATTGATATATATGGTTCTGATATAGAAATACATTGGGTATCCAAACCTTTCATCTCTGAATTATTTAAATATGATAAGAGGGTCACAAAAGTTTTTGAACTAAAACATACAAAATTACCATTTTTATTTAATTTTGAAAAATTTAAAATTATAGCAAATGCAGTTCTCAATCCTTATGATTTGATTCTCAATCTTGAAATAGGTGCGAAGTTTAATGATATTGTAAGATATACAAGAGCATACAATAAAATTGGAATGCCAATTAACTATATACCAGATGATATATTTGAGGAACATCGAGTAAGTCATCAGCTTAGGATTTTAGATTCTTTCAATTCAGCATATAAAAAAGAAAAAGCTATACCTTCTATTATTGGCATAAATATTAACTCTATTAAAAAGAAATTTCCAATAGATAGGCCATATATAGTATTGTGTCCAACTAATAGTCATGTTGAAAATAAAAATCATAGAGGTTATAGATCTTGGCCAGAAGAAAACTGGAAGAATCTAATACAAAAAATATTAGATGAAACATCATTAAACATTCTATTGGTAGGAAGTAAAGATGAAAAAAAATATTTTAAAATATTTTATCCTTTAGACGAAAGAGTTCATGATATCTCTGGGATGACAGATATTCCTGAGCTTATTTCTATCATGAAAGAATCGAAATGTGTTGTTGCTACAGATAGTGGGAGTGCACATATTGCAGGAGCATCTGCAAAAAATATTATTTCTATCCATGGTCCTACCAACTCTTATCAATCTTCGCCCTATAAAACTCAGAATAATATAGTAAAAATAGCATCATTAAATTTAGAATGTAGCCCCTGTTACGATACTGAAGTTATAAAGAATTGCAAAAAAAATATCTGCATGTATTCTTTGGGATCAGATTTAGTATTTAATATGATTGAAGATTTTAATCTTTAGAACTTTTTTTTATGTAACGCTCAATAAAGGTAAATATATTTTCTTTTGGTTTCCTCATATATCCATTCTCTTCAATATCCTCTGATATGTTTTTTAGCTTTTTATGTATCTTTTCAGATAATTTTGAAGTCTTATTTAAATCCCTAATTAATAGAATTATAATTAAAACAAGAATTGGAAACATCACTTCAGATGTAGTGGAGTATGCTGAGAAGAATAAATCAAAACTCAATTTTGTTCCCTCAATTCTATAAATTTTTTATTTAATCTCATCTCTAAGCTAGATTCTATATTCTTATTTTTAGCTCTTGCGCTGGATAATGATATTTTAGAATTCTCAAAATCTTGCCATATAACAATTCTTTCTTTCAAAACCTTTAGGTGTACAATATGAGAAGCAAGTTGATACTTAGACATAACATTTTGGAATCCATCTAAAGTATTCTTCTGACTATTATGTCTACATAATAGATACTCTGAAGATTCTGATATTTTCATTCCCTTGCTTTGCAGTTTATCTCTATTAACAAGTCCTTCTTTACCAAATTCACATTGTATAGATAAGCCATAAGCTTTTGATCTCGCTTCTGAAAAACTATACTCTGGAAATTGGAATAATACTGCATCACTAATTAGTTTATCTTGATAAGCAATATCCACATCCATATTACTACTTAATATTACTTTGATTTCATTATTACCTATCGGCATATCTTTTATAAAGAAATATTCTCCATATATTCTTGAAAGATAGGTACCATTTATGAAAAGCTTTCCATAACCAGTCCAAGTATTATTGTTTTTTAAATCCTGATCAGGTGTGATTTTGAAGTTTTTCACCTGTGTATGCAATTGAAAAAAAGGTCCTATTTTATTTAGAGTAATTTTAACACTTGGTATTTCTTTTCTTACAACTTCAAGCTTAGGATGATAATAGTTTTTCCAATATTTAATTCTTTCATCTTGTCCATCGTGAGCATAAGTTATAAATGGGCCACTTAAGAAAAAACAAAATAAATATAATTTACATCTATTAAAATTCATCATTTTTTTATTATAGTATCAAAGTGAACGTTAATCTTACCTTTTTTTACATCTTCATAATATGCCTTGATTGTTTTTTCTATAACAGTAAAAGCAATATCATTCCAAGGAATATTTTCTTCTGAAAATAGTTCTACCTCTGAGCTTTCAGGACCAGCTTCATATATGCCATCTAGAAGATCACCATGGTACATCATATACACTTGACTGATATGAGGTAAGTTACACATCATGAATAATTTAATGTTATTAGATTTAGCTCCAGCTTCTTCCATTGTTTCCCTCAAAGCTCCTTCCTCAACAGTTTCCCAATTTTCCATGAATCCTGCAGGTAATGTCCAATAACCAGATCTTGGCTCAGTTGCTCTCTTGCAAAGCAATATCTTTTTATCCCAGACAAGCAAACATCCTGCGACTATTTTTGGATTTTCATAAAATATTGTGCCGCATTTGCTACATATTGCTCTTTCACGATTATCTCCTTCAGGGATTTCTATTGTAACTGAAGATGAGCAAAATGAGCAGAATTTTTGCTTTATTAATCTACTATTAAGAGTTTTTTCATTCACAAAAGGCCTTTGCTGATATGCATCCCCAAGGGGAGTCGAACCCCTGTTGCCGAGATGAAAACCCGGTGTCCTAGGCCTCTAGACGATGGGGACATATATCATTA
>MDSV01160632.1_pt1 | contig 13693 bp, 15 predicted proteins | sample 810851 | NCBI WGS metagenome assembly MDSV01 (sample SAMN05326640, study PRJNA326480) | marine metagenome | isolation source: seawater | place: Atlantic Ocean: North East | collected 2012 | reverse complement strand
TCTTCGTGGTTTATTTCTTTCAATCAATTTTTGTCAGATTTTTTAATTTATAATTTAAAGTATATATACTCATTAATGGAGAAATTATACACTAGCATTAAAAAAAAGAAATTCAAATTTTATTTTTAAAAATCATTACTCTATCTTTTCCCCCTAAATCTTTTGAGAAAAAATGTAATACAAAACCGTTTTCTTTAAAAATTTCTTCAACTTTTTTTTTTTGATTAAAACCTATCTCTAAAACCACACAACCATTGAAATTTAAATATGGTTTTATAGACCTGGCTATCTCTCTATAGGCATTTAGTCCATCGTTACCCCCATCAATAGCAATATTTGGCTCATAGTCTATAATCGTTTTGCTAAGATCTTTTATTTCATCACTGATGATGTAAGGTGGGTTTGAAATTATAACATCAAATTTTCTATTTACATTTTGAAACCAATTACTTCTAAAAAAAGAAATATGTTCTTCAAGTTTATGGAGTTTTAAATTTTTTTTTGCTACAACTATTGAATTTGCATTTATATCAATACCAGTAGCTTCGATTATTTGATGTTTTTTTAACTCTAAGAGAATTGATATTATCAAACACCCACTTCCAGTCCCTAAATCTAAAATTGATTTTTGTTTTTTATTTTTTAGCATTAATTTCTTAACTGAATCAACAATTAATTCTGAGTCTGGTCTGGGGTCAAGAGTTTGAGAATTTGTATAAAAAACTCTTGAATAAAACTCTTTTTTTCCAATTATTTTTGAAAATGGTTTGCCACAAGCGCGTAAATAAATTTTTTTTAAAAACTTTTTCCTTTTTTCTTCTGGAACAACTATTTCATTATTTTTATAAAAATCTAATAATTCAAAATTATTTATTTTTGAATACAGAAGTAATGATTCTTGTTTTGACTTATAAATTTTTTTAGCATCAAGAATTTCTCTTCCAAATTCAATTAACTCTCTTAATCTCATATCTTCAATTCAGACAATTTTTTTATGTTGTCATTTGTCACTAAGGCAGAAATTATTTCACTCAAACTCTCTCCATTCATGATTTGCTCAAGTTTGTATAGTGTTAAAGAAACTCTATGATCAGTTACTCTTCCCTGAGGAAAGTTATAAGTCCTTATTCTCTCTGACCTATCTCCAGAGCCCACTTGATTTTTTCTCTCGAGAGCCCTTTCTTCTTCTTTTTTTTGTCTTTCCACATCATAAATTCTAGATCTCAACACAGTTAAAGCTTTAGCTTTATTTTTATGTTGAGATTTTTCGTCTTGGCATTGAGCAACCACACCTGTAGGAATGTGAGTTATTCTCACAGCACTATCGGTTGTATTTACAGATTGTCCACCTGGACCACTTGCTCTAAAAATATCTATTCTAAGGTCCTTATCATACACCTCCACATCTACCTCTGTTGCCTCAGGTAAAACCGCCACTGTAGCTGCTGACGTGTGAATTCTTCCTCCAGATTCTGTTTCTGGGACTCGTTGTACTCTGTGGGTCCCTGACTCAAATTTAAGCGTTCCAAAAACATTTTCACCTGAAATATTAACTATTACTTCTTTCAGTCCATCATGATCAGTTTCACTCATATCAAGAACTTCACATTTCCATTTATTAAATTCTGAAAATTTTAAATACATTCTAAATAAATCTGAAGCAAATAGAGCTGCTTCCTCACCACCTGTTCCAGCCCTAATTTCCACTATAGCATTTTTACTATCCGAATCATCTTTTGGTATTAAAAGAAGCCTAATTTTATCTTCAAGTTCATTTTTTTGTTCAGAAAGTAGGTTTTTTTCTTTTAAAGCTTCGTCTCTTATTTCTTCGTCCTCAGAAGCCAAAAGTTCTTCTGTCTCCTGAATTTCTTTTTCACATCTTAAATAATCATTAATATTTTCAACTAAAGGCTTAAGATCTGAATACTCTTTTGACAAGTGAGCAAAGTCTTTAAAATTATCACTGGTTAAACTATTAAGTTTTTTTTCAAGATTAGAAAAATTTTCTAATATATTTAATAATTTATTTTTATCCATATTTTAATCTTTGAATGATTGAAAAAAATTAAAGAATTTTTTTTTAAACTACTACCACTATTATTTTTCAAAAAAGAAATTAAATATCTATTGAAAATTTCTTTTTGAGATAAACTTAAATTTAACTTTTTAAAAAAAAAAGATAATTGTTCGGCTTCTTCAATCTTGTCAGAAAAAAAACCATCAACCTCTTTTTCAAAACTATCCGTTCTCCAGTGAGAAAAAAATTCCTCTAGATCATTCAAATCAAATAAAAATAAGTTATTTATTTTTGAAACATCTCGATTAATATTTCCGGGGAGACCACCTTCTATAAGAAATAATGGTCTTTGTTTTCTCAAACTTAAAATATTAGAAATCAATTCTTTAGAAATCATTTTTATACCATCTTTAAATCCAATAATAAAAACATCATACTTATAAAAATTCTGCATAAAGCTTTCTTTATCTATTATTTTTTGATTATTTTCATCAAAATAGTTAGTCATTGCACTGTCAATAAAATTTACCTCTAAATAATTTTGTTCCTTTAAATTGTCATAAATATCTAAAATTATTCTTTGATCTCCCAACGAAACTAACTTTACTTTAGTTAAATCACCAAAAATTTGTGATGCAATCTTTGAAATTGATTTTGCAATTTGCTTTGGTTTAGATGAAAAAATTTCACTATTTTTTTTCATTTATTTTCTTTTTCAAAAAATCATTTAAATTTTCCATAGGAAAAGTTTCTTGATTGCCACTAACAAAATCTTTCCATATTAACTGATTTTCCTTTAGTTCATCATCACCAATAATAACACATCCAAAGGAATTTAATTTATCAGCTTTAGTAATTTTCTTTTTAAAATTTTTTCCTAAAATAAGATTCACTGAAAATTTATCTTCCACAATTAATTCATTGTATATTTCTAACATTTTAAAATTTAAATCTTCTGAAGTAGTGAATAAACTTATAATCTTTTTCTCAACTTTAAAAGGTTTCGTTAGCATTAATATTCTCTCAACACCAGCAGCCCAACCAATTCCACTTAAATCACTGCCACCTAATGACTTTATTAAACCATCATATCTCCCACCGGCCAAAACTGTATTTTGACTCTTTTGACTATTAGTTAAATATTCAAATGTTGTGTGATTATAATAATCAAGTCCTCTTACCAAGTATGGATTGATTTCAAATTTAATCCCTAGTTTTTTTAGACTTCTTGAAAATTCATCAAAAAACCAATATGACTCATCATCAAGAAATTCATTTATTTTAGGCGCTTTTTCTATTAACTCTTTGTCTTTTGTATTTTTTGAATCCAGAATCCTTAAAGGGTTAACATCAACCCTTTTTTTGCTATCATCAGAAAGTCTATCAAATTTTTTTTTAAAAAACTTTTTTAATTCATTGGTATATCTCCTTCTACTCTCATAATTTCCAAGTGTATTTATCTGAAGAGATAGATCTTTTCTTACTCCAATTTTTTCTAAAAACTTCTCCGCAAGAATTATTACGCTAACATCATCAAGAAAATTTTTTTCTCCGAAAACCTCAACACCGATTTGATGAAACTGTCTTAATCTTCCTGACTGTGGCCTCTCTCTCCTAAACATGGGACCATAATAAAAAAAACTTTTATTGTGATCTTCTTGAAGTGAATTTGATATCAAAGCTCTAGAAACGGCCGCAGTTCCCTCAGGACGCAGTACCAAATTATCCCCTCCCTGATCTGTAAAATTATACATTTCTTTAGAGATAATATCTGATGACTTTCCAAGTGTTCTTATAAAAATTTTCTCATTTTCAAGAATTGGAGTAAAAATTGGCTGAAAATTAAAAAAACTACTAATTTCACTAAATATTTTGTAAATTTTTTGATGGCTATTTGCAATGTCGCCCAAAAGATCTTTTGTACCTTTTACTGTATTTAATTTTTGCAATTTTTCAGACTTTATTTAGTAATTCATCCTGTTTTTTTTCGCACAACTCAACCAAATGATCTATCATATCCCCATCTCTTAGAACATGATGTTTTTGACCATTTAAATATATTTGGTGTCCGCTTTTACCGCCAGTCAATCCAATATTTGTCTCCCTTGCTTCTCCTGGACCATTAACAACACAACCTATTACAGAGAGGGTCATAGGTGTTGTAATGTGCTCAAGCCTTTTTTCTAGTTCTTCAACATTTTTAATAACATTGAACTCCTGACGAGCACATGATGGACATGAGATGACATTAACACCCCTATGCCTTAGATTTAACGATTTAAGAATATTAAATCCAACCTTAATCTCTTCAACTGGGTCTGCTGAGAGAGAAACACGAATTGTATCTCCTATTCCAGCCCATAGTAATGAACCAATACCTATTGAAGACTTTATAGTTCCCGGCATTAACCCCCCTGCCTCTGTTATTCCAAGGTGAATGGGGTAATCACATAAATCAGATATTCCATAGTAAGCTGCAACTGCTAAAAAAACATCAGAAGCTTTACAGCTGATTTTAAAATTGTAAAAATCATTTTGCTCTAAAATTGTAATATGTCTACTTGCAGATTCAACCATTGCATCAGGGCAGGGCTCACCATATTTTTCCAATAAATCTCGCTCTAAGCTCCCTGCATTCACACCTATTCTCATAGAACAGTTATTATACTTAGCGGCTTTAATAACTTCTTTAATTTTCTTTTCATTACCAATATTTCCAGGATTAATCCTTAAGCATGATGCACCAGATTCAGCAGCTTCAATAGCTCTTTTGTAGTGAAAATGAATGTCAGCTACAATTGGAATTTCTATTCTCTTAACAATTTCTTTTAAAGCTTTTGAAGACTCTTCATCAGGACATGACACTCTAACTAAATCTGCTCCAACATCTTGAATAGCTTTGATTTGTTTAACAGTCGATTCAACATCTTTAGTCAAAGTATTTGTCATCGATTGGACCGAGATTGGAGTGTCACCACCAATTTCAAGATTACCAACATTAATCTTTTTCGTTTTTTTTCTTTGTATGTCTCTCCAGGGCCTTAGACTCATTTGTACATTAATTAAATAATCAAGAAATTTTTATTAACATTAAAATATTTTTAAACATTATAGTTAAGAATATGTCATATTAATAGGTTCAAAAAAAATTTAGTCAAATTAATTTAACCTTACATACTTTTGCCGCTATTTTTTAAATGTAATAAAAAAAAATTAATAGGGAAAAAAAAATACAAACAAAAATTATTAATTGTTTATATGAAACTTTCTTACAAATTATTGTTGCATCTTCAAGCTCACCTTTATACTTTTTATTTTTAAGCTGATAAAACTCATCAGTAAGATCAGCACCTATAAACTTAGCGTATGTTCTTATAAAACCATTTACAAGGATATATTTAGGTAGATTACTAACATCACCTTCCTCAATTAAATTTAAGTGGTCAATACTAATATTAAGTTTTTTTGAAATTCCGGGAAGTTTTTTTCTTTTTTTTTTTCTTTTGGAAGAAATTTTTTCTCCAATAATTTTGTAAACTTCTAATTGATTTTTATTAAACTTTATATTTTTCATGTATTTTCACCCTTCTGAAATTTTATTTGATTTTTCATTTGCCCCAAAAGTTCGTTAATAATTTCACGAACAGATTGTATTTTTTTTACAAGTGAAACACTCTGGCCAGCCATCAAAGAACCATTATTAATGTCCCCGTGAAGAACTGCATCTCTTAAAGAACCTGCCCAAAAATGTTCAATTGAAAGCTGAGCATCTTTTAAAGAAATTTTATTTTCTTCAATTAAACTTAATAGCCTTTTTTGTTCATTAATGAACTTCTTGGTTGCATTATTTTCAATGGCTCTCACAGGAATTACTGGGAATCTATCATCAATTTTTACAGAAACTTGAGCGTTTCTTGCTTCTGCCTTAACAAATACTTCTTTAAAATTTTGATGAGCAATTGATTCCTCAGAACAAGCGAACCTTGTTCCTATTTGACAACCAGAAGCTCCTAACTCCAGAAACTTGAGTATAATCTCACCTCTTCCTATGCCTCCAGCAACGAAGACTGGTACTTCTCTTATTTCAGGCAAGATTTCTTGAGCCAACACATTAATTGATACTGGTCCAATGTGGCCTCCTGCCTCATTTCCCTCTAAAACGATAGAATCAATTCCATAAGAAATCATTTTCTTTGCAATTGAAAGTGTTGTGGCAAAACACATAGTCTTAATACCCTTATTTTTCAAGACTTCAATTTGTCTCCTTTTAGGAAACCCTCCAGCAAAAACTACTAAATTCACATTTTGTGAAATACAACAATTTATTAAATCATTAATTTCTGGGTGAAGAAGTATTAAATTCACTCCAAAGTTTTTTTTTGTTAAATTCTTTGTTTCAGTAATTTCTTTATCCAATTGTCCAACATTCATTGAACCACAAGCAATGATTCCAAAACCACCTGAATTAGAAATCGCCGAAACAAGATTTCTCTCCGAAACCCATGTCATTGCTCCACCCATAATAGGATATTTTGTTCCTAAAAAGTTGTTGCCTTTCAAAAATATTCTTTCTAACAAACTATCCATTGGAGTTTCTTCTATTCTAGACCGTATGACTTATGTAAAGCATTCAAGGCGATACTTTTTTTTTTGGAATCAATCAACACACTTATTTTAATTTCTGAGGTTGATATTACTTTGATATTAATATTTTTTTTTGCAAGTGTCTCAAACATTTTTTTTGCAACTCCAACGTTACTTTTCATTCCAACACCAACTATTGAGATTTTACAAATTGAATTATCGGAAGATATTTTATTAAATTTTATTTTTGATTTTTTAAGAACATTTACTGCTTTTTTTGAATCATCAGTTGGTACTGTAAAAGATATGCTAGCATACTTACCATCGTCAGTAATGTTTTGTACAATCATATCAACATTTATATTTGCATTAGCTAGTGAACTAAATATTTGTCCAGCAACTCCAGGTTTGTCAGGAATTCCTTTAACTGATATTTTTGCATCACTTTCTGATACTGATATTCCAGTTACAATTTCTTTTTCTAATTTAGTATCTTCTCTCATAACTAATGAACCTTCTTTATTTGTAAAAGAACTTCTTACATGCACCTTAATATCATATTTCATAGCTAATTCAACTGATCTTGGATGAAGCACTTTAGATCCTAAAGATGACATTTCAAGAATTTCTTCGTATGTTATATTTTTAATTTTCTTCGCATTTTTCACGACTCTCGGGTCTGAGGAAAATATTCCATCAACATCTGTGTAAATTTCACAAATTTTTGAATTTAAAGCAACAGAAAGTGCTATCGCACTAGTATCTGAGCCTCCTCTTCCTAAAGTTGTAATTCTATTTTCGTTATTAACACCCTGAAAACCGGCAACAACTAAAACACTATAATTTCTAAATAATTTTTTTATAAAAGTTGGATCTATTTTTTCAATTCTTGCTTTACTATAATTACCATCAGTAATAATTGGGACTTGCCAACCCATTAGAGACCTTGTCTTAATACCCTCATTATCCAAAAGAGTACTTATTAATGCTGAAGAATACTGTTCACCAGTTGCTAAAATGGAATCATATTCAGGGTTATTTATATCTGGGTTAATTGCTTTATATTCCTTAATTAACCTGTTTGTTACTCCACTCATTGCAGAAACAACTAGTAAAATCTTTTTTTGACCATTTTTAATTTTATTTTTAATTATGTTTTTTAAGTTGTTGATTCTCTCTAAATTTGCTACAGAGGTTCCACCAAACTTCATTACTGATATTGACATTGCGCTTTTCTTGTTTCAAAAATTAATAATTAACATATGTAAAGAGATTGTAATGAAAAGCAAGGGAATTACTTTTATGCAAAAAACCAATAAAGACATTTTCGATGACTTAGCCGAAGAGTGGTGGAAAGATGGTGGTAAATTTGATGCCTTACATACATATAACCCGATTAGGATCAATTTTATTTTAAAATCTTTTAAAAAAAAGCTTAAATCAATTGAAATCTTAGATATAGGTTGTGGAGGTGGAATTTTATGTGAACCTCTCTCGAGGCTTGGTGCATCTGTCACTGGAATTGATGAAAACAAAAAAGCTATTGAAGTAGCAAGGGCTCATGCCAAGAAAAAAAACCGAAAAATAAAATATTTCTGCGGTAAGATCTCTAATTTACCTACTGTTAAAAAATTTGACATCATCACATGTATGGAAGTTATTGAACACGTTGATGATCTAGAATCAATTATTTCAGAGGTGAAATCTAAATTAAAACCTAACGGTTTATTTGTGGGTTCAACAATTAATCAAACATTAACATCTTATTTTTCTGCAATCTTAATGGCAGAATTTTTGCTGCAAATTGTACCTAAGTATACGCACAGTTGGAAAAAGTTTGTAAAACCTAACAAATTAAAAAAAGAATTACTTTTTCAAAAATTTTCTAATATTTCATTTCAAGGGGTTATGTATAACCCTTTAAAAAAAGACTGGAGCCTGTCAAAAAACTTACTCATTAATTATATGTTTTCATGTAACTTAAAAAAATGAACATTCATCACCTAAAATTTTTGAAGAAAATCATAAGAAAAAAAAATGGTACAGCCTTAGATATTGCAAGTGGTAACAATAAATACACAAATTATCTTAGAGAAAATAAATGGTGTGTTCACTCGCTTGATATCAACAAAAAAAGTATTTACCATGAATCAAAAATCAAACATATTAAAATTAATCTAGAAAAAACCTCTTCTCATGAACTTATTAAAACACTCAAATTCTCAAAATATGACTTAATTATACTCTTCAAGTTCATGCATAGGCCACTATTTCGTACTATCCCAAAATTGATGAAAAAAGGGGGGGCCTTTTTTTGTGAAACCTTCATGATTATTGATGGGTTAGGAAAGTTAAGAACAAAAGAATATATGTTAAAAAAGAATGAACTTTTAAACCTTAGAAATAAAAAAATGAAACTAGAATTATTTTATCAAGGTAAAGACAAAAAAGAAAATTTCATACAATCCGCAATTTTTAAAAAGTTATAATTTATAATTAGTTGTAGCAGGTATTCTATCTCTACAATTTATAACTTCTCTTAAATCAATATTACTAGAAATTATTTCCTCAGAAAAATTTGCTCTTTTTAATACTTTACCCCAAGGATTTACAATCATTGAATTTCCAAATGTAATTCGTCCATTATCGTGATTACCACACTGAGCAGGAGCAAAAACAAAACATCCATTTTCAATTGCTCTGTTCCTAACAAGAATATCCCAATGGGCTTTTCCTGTAGTATAAGTGAATGCAGCAGGGATGGTGAAAAGATTAGCACCTTTTTTTGCAAGCTTTTTGTATATTGAGGGAAATCTAATATCATAACAAACTGTCATACCCAGTTTACCCCATGGTAATTTTGTTACAGTTAGCTTTTTTCCTGAGTCATATATTTTTGACTCCATATATTTTTCTTTACTGTTCAAATTAACATCAAAGAGATTGATCTTGTCATAGTGAGAAATCTTCAAACCTCTATCATTAAAAATAATAGAGCGATTAAAAAATTTCTTATTTTTTTTCATGTGAGGAGTCGAGCCAATCATTATATGGACTTTTTTTTTCCTAGCAAAACTCTCAAAAAAACTTAAAAACTTTTTGTGCCAGTTTAAAAAATAATTTTCTAAATTGATTATATTATCAGAAAATATGGTTGAACATTCAGGCAAACAAATTAAGTCAACATTCTTAATTTTGCTAGACTTAAACATCAAATCTAATTTTTCAAAGTTTTTTTTGGGGTTTTGACTTCCATTAATTTGCAAACAAACTACTTTAAATTTCATTGCTTCTTTCCAAAATTAAGAATAATTTTTTGTTATCATAAATTTCTCTAAGATTGTCATAACCACCAATATGATTTCCACCAATAAAAATCTGTGGAACTGTTTTCTTTCCATTAGATTTATTAATCATTTGTTTCTTGACCTCAGGCCCATTATCAATAAGAATCTCTTTGTATTTCAGATCAAGACTTTCAAGAAGTTCTTTGGCTGCTTTACAATAAGGACATAGCAATGATGAATAAACTAAAATTTCCATTTATATGATTAAAAAGAATTATAATAAGACTGCAATCGAAAAAAAAAATAAAGCATTTAAGAATTGGAATAAATATAATTTTATTTACAAAAAAGTATCTAAAATACTCTATGAAAAAGTTAATGAATTAAAGTCGTATTTTAAAAATATTTTAATACTAACATCAGATCTTTCTGAAACGATAAGTCAAATAGAGAGAATCAAACATGAAAATTTAGTGTTTGTCTCTCAATACAATGTTTTTGGGGATGATTATTTAAAAAATAGTAAGGTTTTTAAAGTTTTCTCTTATTTTGATAATTTGCCTTTTTCTGATAATAAATTTGATTTAATCATCTGCAACTTTAATTTTCATAACATTTTAGATAAAAAAGATTATTTAAATAATTTAAATAGTATCCTTAGTGAAGGTGGGTTGTTAATTTGTAATTTTTTTGGGGAAAATTCTCTTGTTGAATTAAGAAGATCTATGATTTTAACTGATGAACAATTATACAATGGTTCATTTATAAGAATTCAGAAGAATATAACAATGAACGAATTTTCAAACTTACTAACTGAGTCTGGGTTCAAAGATATTGTAAACGAAAAAATTAATTATCAGATATACTACAAAAATATTATTTCATTGCTTAAAGATATTAGAGGAATAGGAGAAAATAGTGGTATGGATTTGAAAGAAATAAAAATTTCTAAAGGTTATATAAAACTTTTAGAAATGATTTATAAAAAAAAATTCTCAAATACAGATAATCAGCTTAAACTTTCAGTTGATATAATATCCTCATGTTCTTGGAAAAATTGAAAAATACTCAAGTTTTTTTAAAATTTTTTTATTTGAACTTAAAATTTTACAGTCACCAATCTGTTTAATAGTTACCCACTTGAAGATTTGCTTCTCCATACTCTTTATAGAACCATTCCATTTATCTGATAAAAAAAAATTCAAATGAACTTTCTTTGAATTCCTTTTAATTAAATAAGAATAAAGAAAAATTGTATTACTTAATTCAATATTTATTGATAATTCCTCAAAGAGTTCTCTCTTTAATGCTTCAATCAAATATTCTTTTTCCTGGACTTTGCCACCTGGGAACTCAAAAAAGCCATGAAAGATCTTTGGAAACGGTCTTGATGCAACTAACATTTTATTATCTTTTTTTAAAATACAGGCAACAACTTGTAAAATTCTTAACTCCTATAATCTGCATTAATTCTAATATATTCTTTTGTCAAATCACATGTCCAAACTTTTGACTTTCCCTTACCATCCCCAACTTTAATTGAAAGTTCTATCTCTTTTCTTTTTAAATATTTATTTATACTTCTTATGTCTTTGTTAATCGAACTTAATCCATTTTTTACAACAAAGTATTTTCCAAATTTAATTGAAATTTTTCCAATATTAATCTTTACCTTTTCTTTACCAATAGCCATTATAATCCTACCCCAATTAGAATCAGAGCCTGCCATAGCTGTTTTAAATAATGGTGAGTTAGCTATTGATAATGCAATTTTCTTTGCAATAATATCATTTTTTGTCCCACTTATAGAAATAGAAATAAATTTTGATGCACCTTCTCCATCTCTCACAATTAATTGAGCTAACTCCATCATCAAATTTTCTATTTTTTCTATAATTTTCTTCTTTTCTAAGGCATTAAATTTTTGCTTCAAAATACCTGGAAGAGAAATAAATAGAACCATGTCACTAGTTGATGTGTCACTATCAACAGTTATCGAGTTAAATGTTTTATCTACTAACCTTCTAAAAACTTTCTTAAATTCTTTAATATTAAAATCCGCATTCGTAAAAATAAATGATAACATTGTTGCCATATTTGGTGCTATCATTCCTGAGCCTTTAGCAATTCCATTTATAAGGATTTTATTAGATTTTGAAATTTTGATTTGCTCTGAATACAACTTTGGAAAGGTATCTGTTGTTCTTATAGCATTAGCCGCTTTGAACCAAGAACTTGAATCATTTTTAAGTTTTTTAATTAAATTCGGAATCTTACTTATGATTTTTTTTGGATCAAGCAGTTCCCCTATTATTCCAGTAGATGCTATGTAAATTTCGTTTTGATTAACACTCATTTTTACTGATAGGAATTTAACAATGTCCTGAACTGCTTCTTCTCCTTTTTTTCCATTAAAAACATTTGCATTCCCCGAATTAATTAAAATCACAGATACCAAATGTTTACTAATGATTGATTTATTCCAAATAATTGGTGCACCTGGTGTTGTTGATTTGGTAAAAGAACCAAATATTTTTGCAGGTTTATCGAATTTAATCAAAACAAGATCATCGTTACCATTATTTTTAAAACCACAATGAATAGAAGCAACACTTATACCAGGAATCTGGTTTAATTTTTTAAATTTATTAGGTGCCAGTGGAGAAAGTTTGAGTACCATAATTTCCTTAGAAAAAAAAAAAAATAAAATTTATATTCTTATCTATAAAATTATTATAAATAAATACAATGTTAAATTTTTTTACAAAAAAGTTATTTGGCTCATCTAATGATAGACTTTTAAAAAAACTGATCCCTATCGTTGAGTCAACAAATAAACTTGAGAAAAAATATGAAAAATTCAATGATGATCAACTTTTAAAAAACACACTAGAATTCAAGGAGAAAATTAAAAACGGTATTAATATTGATGATTTAATACCAGAATCGTTTGCAAATGTAAGAGAAGCAGCTAAAAGATCGTTGGGTCAAAGACATTATGATGTTCAAATTATGGGTGGAGTGGTTTTGCATCAAGGTATGATTGCAGAAATGAAAACAGGTGAAGGAAAAACTTTAGTCTCCACACTTGCAGCCTACTTAAACTCTCTTTCAGGAAATCCTGTGCATATTGTTACAGTAAATGATTATTTAGCAAAAAGAGATAGTGAATGGATGGGCGAAGTTTTTAAAAAACTAGGTTTAACAACAAACTATATTGTTGGTGGAATGGATGACAATCAAAGACAGCAGGCTTACTCCTCTGACATTACCTACGGCACCAATAATGAATTTGGATTTGACTATTTAAGAGATAATATGAAATTCTCAAAGGACCAAATTGTTCAAAGTAAATTTGAATTTGCAATTATCGATGAAGTTGATTCAATATTAATTGATGAGGCAAGAACTCCTTTGATTATTTCTGGAGCAGCTGAAGAATCATCAAAGCTGTATAAAATAGTTGATGGTATAATTTCAAAATTAAATAAAAACGATTATGAAAAAGATGAAAAATCTAAAAATGTTGTATTGACAGACAAAGCTGTCGAAAGCTTAGAAAAAACTTTTTCTCAAAATAAACTCTTAGTGGATGGTGGGTTGTACGACATAAATAATGTAACTCTTCTTCATCACACAAATCAGTCGCTAAAAGCAAGGTTTATGTTTGAGAAGGATAAAGATTATTTAGTTCAAGGTGGAAAAGTTCTGATTGTAGATGAATTTACAGGAAGAGCAATGGAGGGTAGAAGGTTTTCAGATGGATTACATCAAGCAATTGAAGCTAAAGAAAATTTGGAAGTGC
>MDSV01130806.1_pt1 | contig 13694 bp, 13 predicted proteins | sample 810851 | NCBI WGS metagenome assembly MDSV01 (sample SAMN05326640, study PRJNA326480) | marine metagenome | isolation source: seawater | place: Atlantic Ocean: North East | collected 2012 | reverse complement strand
AGACAAAGTACCATTGGCGCTGAAAGGCTTGACTGCCGAGTTCGGAATGGGATCGGGTATTACACTTTCGCAATAATCACCAGGCACGATTTATTACTAAAAATATTTAATAATGTAAAGTTGAATCTATAATTATTTATAATTAAAAAAAACTATAACATTTAAGGCAAAAGTAACCAAAATCATCTTATTTTTTTTCTAAAAGTTATCTGAGATTTAATCGCAAAAGAGATAACAACATACAAAATGCTTAAAATTACCCCTATGCCGATTGACAATGCCGAAATGAATCTAGATTTTTTTAAATTCTGTGCATCTAAAGAATGAATGCTATAATTAACCCAATTGATATCTTCTTGTTTTAACAAATTTATATCATAGTTAAGATTTGATATGTTGATGTGTTCACGTGATTTAATAATATCTATTTCCTTATCGATTGTTTTATATCCTCTTAAATAATACGCAGCATTATTATTAGTATTGATACTTAATGAAACATTTGATTGAGATAAATTAAAAGCATCTACTTGGTTATTTTCTATACCAAGTTCTTTTGCAATTAAACTTTGCTCTGATAAAAATTCAATTCTTACTAAATCTCGATTAATAGTTTTTTTTTTTTTTATTTCAGTCAATTCATTTAACTCTTTAAAAATTCTTTTTTCTAAATTATCTGATACAGAATTAAATAAAGTCTTTAAAATATTTTTAGCCTCCTCAAAATCATGCCAAATAAAAGTTATAATATAATTTGACTCATCTTTTATTGGCTGATCTATAGTAAGCATTTTTGCATACTCATATAAAATTTTTTTCTTTTCATCTAAAGACAATTCTAAAATATCGTTTTTAATTTTTTCATTATTTGATAAAATTAAAACTAATTCCTCAAGATCCATTAATTCATTTAAAAATCTATCTAACATCAAATCGCTTATATTATTTCTTTTAACCAATATATTTTTTTCCTTATCTCGGCCTTTTGTTGGATTTATTAAATCATCATATAGATAATTGTATAAAGGTAAAAAATTTGTAAACTCAGTAGATTTAGATTCTTGAATATTTAAAGAATTTTTAAATAAAATAGGTTGTTGACTATTATAAAAAAAACCTATGACAATTGAGGAAATTAGAATTAAGAGAATACTTATTTTTTTATCTAAAAAGCTTTTAAAAAGTTCCAATAAGTCTATTTCATTATTATATCTGTGATGATTTTCTTGCATAAGTTTTAAGTAGTTATAATATCATAATTATTATATTTAAAAATTTTTTTGATTATAATTTGAATAAATAGATTGTAAATAAAACCCTACTGGTAGACTATAAACTATCATAAGCCAATTATTAAAAAAATTACCATTTGGGGTCAAAGGCCATAATGTTATTAACATTCCTGCTAAAAGGCAAACTTGATAGTCAGTCAAAAATCTTTTCTGATTAAAAAGTATAGATTTAAATTGTCTTAATGCTACATATAAAACATAACTAAGAGCAAAAAATAAAAATAAAAATCCTATAACTCCAGTTTCGGCCAATAATTGTACATAAAAATTATGTGGATGTGTACTACAAGGAGATATACCAACTATATATTTTTCATCTTTACATTTAACTCTAAACATTTTTGGCCCATGACCTAACATGGGCTTGTCTTTGAACATTTTGTAAGCAGTTCTAATATGACTATCGTGTTCAACAGTAAATATAACAGGCTCTTTTGAACTTTTAATTAAACCCATATCTTTAGCAGGCTCTTTAAACATCCTATTAGTTAAGCTAGATGAATTAAGGCTTATAAAAAAAATACAAATCATACCAGCAATGAAAGTGACTAATCTAAATTTTTGGTACTCTTTTATTAAAATAATAATAAATATTGTAGATAAATTTAAAAAGAAAAATGCAGCTCGTTCACCTGACAAATAAATTAACACATCTACTAAAATAAATAAAAGTCCTATTAAATATGTTTCAAATTTTTGCTTTTTTTTAATTAAAAATAAAGCAAACAACAAAGGGAATAATCTAGATAAATATGATCCTAAAATTAGTTCATCTTTAAAAAAAGACGAAATACGAAGGCTACTATCTATTTTTATACCAAATAAATTTTCTCCATTAAAATACTGAAAATATCCATCTATAACTAAAACTAAAAAACATGTAACCAATGAATAGTAAAAATAATTTATAATATTCCTATCTTTGTCAATCAAATACCAAATAAAGCAAGCGAACAATCCTATTCTAAAATAAAAAAATGAACTTTTTAAACTTAACGAAATATCATCTGATAATAAACTGCTAATAATAGAAACTATCCAAAATACAAAAAATATAATGAGTGGAGCTTTTTTAATAAAATAAAAATTTTTGTTTTTTAAAAGGTGGTACAAGAAAAATAAAGCTGAAATGCTAATTATTAGATCGGGAAAAAAAGGTCCCAATATTAGAAAGGGTATTATGGAACAAGTTATTAAATTAACATTTATAATTTTTTTAAAATATTTTAAATTATACATAATAATTTATGCAAAATAGTGTTATAATTTACTATCTTATTTTATGTTCCATTAAATTAATTTTTCTAAATTTCAATAAAAAAGATAAAGTATGAGAATATATGTTTATTATAAAATTATAATCCATTATTTAAGCATTAAAAATGATTAGTTATACAATATTATATTCCTTAATAAGTTTTTTAATATTAATTTTTTTTTCAAAAATTTCATATAAATTAAATTTAGTAGATATTCCTAATGAAAGAAAAAAACACTCTAAGCCTGTAGCATATACAGGAGGTTTAGCCATAAGTTTTATTTATGTTATTTCAATTTTATTATTTGATGTTGGGGATGAAAAGCTAAATACAATATTAATAACAGCTTTCTTGATCTCAATTATTGGTTTTATTGATGACAAACATCATTTAAATATTAGTCAGAAGTTAACCTTACAGTTTATTATAATTGTTTATTTAACAATTATAGAAAATTTTTATTTAAATGACCTTGGTGAATATGGTAATTTTAAATTACAATTAAGTTTTATTGCAATACCTTTTACATTATTGGCTGTACTACTATTAATTAACGCATTTAATTATTTTGATGGCTTAGATGGCACACTAAGTTTTACGACAATTTCAGTTTTGTCAATTTTATATTTCTTAACAGTTGATGAAAATATCAAAATATTTTTAGTTTTAATTTTAATTCCCTTGTTGATTTTTTTGTTTTTTAATTTTTCTATTTTCAAGCTACCAAAATTATTTTTAGGTGATAGTGGTAGTTTACTGCTTGGTTTTATCATGGGATATATTTTAATATATTTAAAAAATAAAACTGAAATTCACCCAATTTTACTTGCTTGGTCAGTAAATGTTTTTGTGTACGAGTTTTTATCAATTCATTTTATTAGATTAATAAGAAAAAAAAATATTTTTGAACCAGGGCAGGATCATTTGCACCACGTTCTATTTATGAAATCGAAAAATCTATTTATAACAAATTTTTTGATAGTAATTACAAATATTGTTTTTTTTATGGTAGGTTATATTAGCTTTATATTTTTAAATTCTATAACATCATTAATTTTATTCGTATTTTTTTTTATAATTTATTTAGTTTTAAGATTATATTTTTTAAGTAATAAAAACCTTAATTAAATATTATTTATTTTTTATCTTTATGGTTTATTTTTTAGATTTTATCTGAAAATATTATTTTATTTCGAATACTAATCCAAAATAATCTTTACTTGAATTTTTTTTATTGAATTTGCTTTTTAATATATTGCTGAAAACGTGAAATAATCTTATAAACAAAAAAAGCTATTGGATTAACCTTTAAACCATTTTTATAAAATGAATTAAGAATTTCTTTATTTTGTAGCCATATATTTTTTAGGTTTTTATTTGAAACACCACCCATTCTCATTTTGACCCATATCTCAGGTGTGTAGAGAGACTTAATTCTATACTTTTCGAGAAACCGCATCATAATATCAACATCTGATGCTAGATTGTAATTTAAGTTAAAATTTCCATACCTCTTATACACAGATTTACGCACAAAAAAAGTTGGATGCGGTGGACACCATCCCTTTAAAAATAAACCTTGCTTAAACTCACTTGATTTAAAATATCGAATAATTTTAGAAGTATCAATTTGATCAACATAAATTAAATCGGCATAATTAGCTTCAAGAAATTGATCTTTTGTAAACTCTCTTGCAACTTTTGAAATAACTTCATTATTAAAATAAAAATCATCAGAGTTTAAAAAACCTATAACTTCACCCTTAGCAAGCTCTATACCTTTATTCATGGCATCATAAATACCATCATCTGGTTCAGAAACTAAAGCCGATAATTGATCACGCCTAGACCTCAATAAGGATAAAGTTCCATCAGTACTACCTCCATCTATTACAATATGTTCTATGTTATTGTAGTTTTGGGATAGTACAGAATTTATAGTATCGTTAATGGTATTTATGTTGTTCCAAACTACAGTTATGATTGATATTTTCATAAAGCAAATTTGTAATTATAATTCTTTTTGTTAAAAAAAAAATTTTCTTTTTGAGATAAAGATATACATATATTATCAAAAATTCTGCTATTAATAAAAGTTGTTTCAAACATTCATTGTTATTTGCTCTAATTTTTTTAGATATTTTTGCTTACTAAATTTTTTCTGAGCCTCTTGCCTGTTATAGTTTTGGATAAACTTTAGTTTTTGTTTATTATTTATCAAAAATTCAATTCCATTTACCAAACTATCTACTGATCTTTTCTTAATTAAAACTCCATTTTTACTACTTATCACTTCTGAAATATACTTTTGGTCTGTAACTACAACAGCATTGCTAGATGCCATAGCTTCAATTATAGATATAGGGAATGCTTCTTTATAACTGGGTAAAATAAATATATCAGAACTTTGAAGTAATTTTATTTTATCAATACCAAATATTTTTCCTTGATAATTTATTTTATCATTTTTGGATATTTTATTTTCAAATTTCTTTTTTACCTGATTAAAGTTCATATAATCATCTGAAAGAAATTCTCCAGCTATATTTAAAATTATGTTATCATTTTTTTGAATTAATTTTTCAAAAGCATCTATGAGTTCAAATATCCCTTTACTCACCATTATATTTGATAGATATAATAAACTTATTCTACTCTCATCTTTTTTAACTAGTTCATTATCTAGCTCTTGATCATAAAAATTTGGCACAACTTCAATTCTCATATTTTTAAAGTCTCTAAACTGTAACTTCATACTTTCAACAAGCACTATAGAAATATCTACTTTTTCATAACTTTTTAAAAGTATTTTTCTGTACCATTTTGGACTTTTATGTAAAAAATCATAAAAGTCTGATCCATGAAGATGATTGATTATTTTTTTTTTTTTAAAACTTACAAGATTTATAAGCAGTATATCTTTTATACTTCCAAGTATACTCCTGCTACAAGTAAAATAAACCAAATGATAATCACTAAATAAAGCTTTTAAAGATAAAATTAATAATGTTTTAATAGAAAAAAATATTTTACTTAGCTTTGTTTTATTTTCATAATTAGTATTTATAACTATTTTATTGTTAATCGAAATACTTTCAACAAATCTTGAGAAAGCTAATGATTGACCAGTAACTGGCGGGATAAGTGGGCCAACAAAAAAGAATTTCATATAATTATTTATCTTTGAAGCAATTAATAATAATATTGAAAGTATATACTTCTTTCAACAACTTGTATCTAGAGGTTAGACATATTTTTTACTTATTGTAAATTTTCAATATTCTTTAAGTCTTGAAAAGTTATACTTTCTATTGATGATACTTGTTTAGCATCCTTAATAACATTAATGACCCTACATGATTTTTTACTCCAAACATGCTCAATCATCAAAGAAGATTTCTCTCTACTTACCTTGAAAGTTGGAAGTTTTTTTGAACCTGAGTTTTTATTTTCGACATGATCAACCATCAGAGAAGTTCTTTCTCTATATTCCTTATAATCAGATGGACTTCCAACTTCATGAAAACCATCATAAAAATGACCATACACTGGAGGATCAGATAAATAATCTGCACCCAATAAATAAATTTCTTTGAATCCCATATAGCTTGCTATGCTCAAGGCGGTTGATATAGAACCCTCTTGTATATTATTAAGTTGTTGTAAATCAGAATTAATATCACTGCTTGATAAATAATTGCCATCAGATGCTATATAAAAAGTATCTTGCTCTCTATAATGGGTCAATTCCTTTGTGTAAGGAAACGCTGTAGTATGAAGAAAAATACTACATCCTTTTTTTGTTTTTCTAAATACAGAACTAAAAATAATATCAAAAAATAATAATGATCTCGGTTCCCACGGACCTGGGTTCAGATAAGCAACTACATTGCATTTCTTAAAGTCTTTATGTAATACCGACGCTCCGCATGCGACTACTGTCTCATTTTTTATCAAATCGAAATCAAAATCAGTAACACTAGTACCTGTAAATAATATAAAACACCGTTTTCCAAGAAAAGTATCTTTTATATTTTTATTCTTTAGGAGTAATTTTTTATTTTTAAAATAAATTAAATACAATATTAATTGATGAATAATATTACGAGAACTTCCTAAACCCCTACCTCTCATTTTTCTTTTTAAAAACATTCGAAGAAATTTTTTAATTATAGCCATAAAATTTTAATATTAATTATTAATAATATTGTAATTTAGAAGTTTTTTTTGTTACATAAAACTTTAATACATATCATTAGTATTTTCAATTTGAAAACTTGATACTCTAAATTTTTTTTCTCAAAATCTAACTATTTCAGTATTCATCACCATTCTTCATATATCCTTTATAATTTTAGGTAAAAAAAATGTTAGATGATGAACTATTTCTTAATAAATAAACTTTTCTATTAGTATTTATTATTGCTACTAACTATATCATACAACTATATTATTCTGCTTTTTAATTAGATAGATTAAAAATCCAATATAAAATGCAAATATACTAAAACCGATTGGGATTCCAGAAAACATAATTCCATTTACAAGAAGAGAAAAGAAGAAAAACTTTTTTAAATCGTTTTTATACAGTGAGTAATATAAACTTATTAAACTAATAGGAATTAAAACTGCAATAATGCCCAGTTCAAAAAATGCAGAACCATAACCAGACATAATTCGACCTCCTTTAGCACGCGCATGATGATTTACATAATCAGGAGATATAGTTCCTGATGAAGTATATTCTTTAATTTGTCCAGACATAAAGGTTTCCCAGGTTAAAAAGCCATTAGGTAACATAAAATTGTCAAGAAAACCTTTTAAAGAAAAAAAAACATGAAAAAGTCGATCAGTAATACTAATGTCCTTTGTCAAAAATAAGCTAGGTTGATTTGAAAATTGAGTTATTAAATGAGCAATTCTTGACTCTTCCATAAATTCAAAAATTAAAAAAGGAACTAATGTTAAAAAAACAAACATATACAAAACGGATATAATATTGAAGTGAGTTAAAAAGTAAAAAAAAATCATAATAATTAGAAAAAGAAACACCATTGAAGACTTTGCAAAAAAAATAATGCCAATGATACAAATAAACACGAAGAAAGTTTTATTCTTATAATTTGTATGAAATAAAAAAAGCATAAAAAATAATAAAACAATGCCATAAAAAGTTGGTTCTGCAGCTAAACTTACAACACCTCTAGTTTCGCCCAGTAATCTAGGATCTCTAATTAAAAAAGTTAAAAAAGTTTTATTTATAAAAGTCTGTATCAAGCCAACAAGAAACCAAATGACGATTGTTGATTTTAAAAAAAACTCAAAATTAATTCTCTCTGTTTTTAAAATTTGATAACCAACAAAACTAACAAAAAATAACTGCATATAATTAAAAAGCGATCTAGAAGATGCAAAATTAATTCCACTACCTAAAAAAATGAAAATTGAAAAAATAAAAATCAGAAACAAATATATCTGAACATTTATAAATGTTGTATTTTTAAAAGAAAAAAGTAAAATTATAGCTATTACCAGTCCATAAGGCTGCATGTCTGTACCTAAATTTATTATTGATACAAAAGGAAAAAAAGTAAAAATAAAAAAAAGTAAGTAAGAAAACTTTCTTAAAACATGATCTAATCTACTAAATCGAATTATATTTTTAGACAAAACGTTTAATTATTATTTTTAAAATTTCTTTTATAATCACCATACAATAATACATATGGTTTTTTAATGTCTTTTCAACAATCCCCCAGCGTTCTAATATAGAATTAATTCGCTTAGTATCAGAAATACCGCCAGCCTCAAATTTAGCAACTGTTAAATCTATAAATTTAAATTTTGTATAATTTTTAAAAGCTTTATAATAAAGTTCAAAATCAGCAGCTATCTTTTTACGAATATTAAATTTATTCATCTCAAGATAACTTTTTTTTACAAAACTCGCTTGATGGCTAAATTGTTCACCCTTCCAAAGATTTTTAATTATACCCGCTTTAACGAAACGATGGTGTCCAGCTGGATAAATTATCTCATGATTACCATAAATAATTTCTACTTCTTGATAATTTTGGTTATTAAACAAATTCATCAAAACAGAATAATTATATAGCTCATCACCAGCATTCATAAAATTAATCCATGCCCCTGTTGCAATATCAATACCTTTATTCATTGCATCATAAAGACCATTATCCTTTTCACATACCCAGTAATCAATCCTATCATTATATTTTTTAATAATATCAACTGTTTTATCAGTAGATCCTCCATCTATAATTATATACTCTAAATTATCATAAGTTTGATTTATAATACTTTGTATTGTTCTATCTAAATATTGTTCTCCATTTAAAACAACGGTAATGATAGAAATAAGAGGTTTTTCTTTATAAGACTTTTTAAAATAACCAATTGTATGCAGCCCACCTTCTTCTTGACGACTTTCACCAACTGATAAAGATTTACCTGGCTTTAATTTATCCTTATGAATATTCATTTCTTTTGAATAATTAGAAAAAATAAAATTTTTTAATTTTTATATTCATAATTTTTATCTTTTAATAAATCCTCTAATTGTAAATCTTAAATTTGATTTTATAGCTTGAAAATTTAATTTCAAAAGACTTACAAAAACATTTGACCAATCATATAATTTTAAATTTTTCATTAAACTTAATGCATACTTTGAAAACTCATATAATGGTAAAAAGAACTCTATAGATTTATTTCTGTAGTAATGCCAAGGATTATTGCTCATGCTTTGTCCATATTTTCCAAGCACTAACAAACCATCTTCACTTCTGTTTATCTCTCCTCTGCTGATTAAAAAAAAATCAAAAGACCAATCATTAGCTGCATAGAAAACGTCAAGATCTTTATAATCTTTTGCGATTTTAGTTCTCATTAATGAATAATATATTCCATGAGATTTCCATGCATTTTGTAAAAAAACTTTATAGCGCTCTTTAACTGTTCCTTCTAGACTAAATTTTACATGCTTGTTTTTCATATTTTCTTCGCCCTCATAACAGCTTGGTGATGTTGAGGCTACAAATCTTGGATTTTGGTCAAGAGCAATTACATTTGTCATTAAAAAATCTGGAGAACGCAAATCATCATCTGCGGCCCACATAAAATATTTTCCTCTTGCTTTTTTTAGTAGAAAAACTGAATTTGGAAATTCTCCTATATTTTTATCCTGACAAATATATTTTATACGTGGATCTTCTAAAGCCAATTTTTCACAGATACTTCCTGTTTCGTCGATTGAAGCATCATTAGAAATTATTAGCTCAAAATCATTAAATGTTTGTGACAATAAAGAATTTATTGCTTTTTCAATAGTTTTTTCACCATTATAAGCTAACATTCCTATTGTTACTTTTGGGTTCAGTTCAGTTTTATTAGACGAATATCTTCCAATGTCTTCAAAATTAGATATTTCATCATTTGACATAGTTCAATGTTATCAGATAAATTTAGCTAAAGTTAGACTTAATTTTATAGTTTAAAAAAAATCTTAATAAATTTTATGTTATATTTTCTTAAACTAAAAACTTATTTGCTTAGATTTTATCAATTATTTTGTTAAATATTTTAAAATCTCTAATATAATCTTTCTCTTCGTAGTATCTGCTGCATAAGACACCACAAATATCATTTTTTTTCAGATTTACTTTCACCCAAGTAAGTGGAGGAATAATTTCCAAATTTTTTCCCGGTTTAATTAATATCTTTCTTTTCTTTCCATTAGAAAAAGTACAATCTATAAAAAAAGATCCTTTAACACTAAAAAAAACTTGAACACATTTTTTATGAGCATGATCTCCTCTTTCAGACTTTTTATTCGAGACTAAAAAAAATATTCGTTTGAATTTAATTATTTTATCTAATTTATCTAAAATTAAAATATGGGAATCTAAATTTTTTCTTATTATCTTTAACATTTATCCAATGTCTAATTTTTTTATTGTTTCTTTAATAGATGTAAATAAATTACCATTAAATTTAAAGTTTAAATTTAATAACCTATCACTTTGCACTTCATAAGATAACTGATTAAGTATTTTTGTATTTACAAATAATTTTTTGATTTTTTTTATAGAATTTATTTTTTTTATTATTTCTACTACTTTTAGATTAGTTGTTACAACATCTAAAGTCTCATTTTTAATTTTTTCATTAAAAACGCAAAAAATTATTGATTTAATACAGTCATCTAGATCAAGATAAGGTCTCTTTTTTCTATAAAATTTTTTCCATATTGTTATTTCCTGACCCATAGCAGCTTGATAACAAAACTTATTTATTGCTGTATGGAATCTCATTCCATCAGACATTCCAAAAATAGTACCAAATCTCATTATACAATAATTATTTGATCTTTTTTTGATCACATTTTCACATAATATTTTTGAATTAGCGTATGGACTCTGGGGAGATATGTTGTTTTGATTATTTTTTGAATTTATAATCTTATGTTGACTACCATAAACACTAGTTGAAGATGCAAATATTATTTTTGTATTCTTATTTGCAATATCTAATACTTTATTTGTGCACTGTAAATTATTATCTAAAACTTTACCTTTATTAGAAAAACTTTTTTCTGCATTAGTAGTAGATGCCAAATGGATAATACAGTCAATTTTAATTTTAATTTTTTTAGTATCAAAATTTACTAAATTTTCATCAAAGAAGATAATTTTTTCACGGTTTTTTAAATTTATAAAAGTTATGTATCTTTGTGAAGAAAAATTATCAATTATTAAAATTTTTTTTATTTTTTTTAATGATGAAAGTTTATTTATTAGTTTTGATCCAATATGACCCATGCCTCCTGTAATAAATAAATTCATACCTTTTTTCTTTATTAAGTGAATATTATGAACATTAATTTAAAATATTAAATTTTTTAATTTGCTTTTTTTATTATAGAAAAAACTTTCATAATTCCAGATTTTAATTGTATTTTTGGTTTCCATCCTGTTTTATTTTGGAATAAGTTACTACTTCCTCTAAATGATCTTTTTTCTATATCGTTCAAATGTTCTGGGTATTTGATTTTTTTTATTTTTACTTCATGTTTAATTAACTTGGAAATAATTGAAATAAGATTTACAAAAGAATAACTTTTATCACTTGAAATAATAAAAATTTTTCCTGATAATTTTTTTATCTTGTTTGAAGCAATAGTTAAAGCCTTGATTAAGTCATCAATATATAAATAACTACGTAAATTGTTACCTGAACCAAATATAAAGATCTTCTTTTTTTTATAAATATTTAATATCAATTTATTTAAAAATCCTCTATTTGCTTGTTCGCTATAAAAATTTGCTCCATATATATTGCTCAACCTTAGAGAAACAAACTTTAGTCTATTTTGTTTTTCATATTTTAAAAAAATATCTTCAAAAATTTTTTTTGACTCATCATAATTACTTAAAGGTCTGTCTTTAAATGTTTCATCAACTAACTTATTTTGACTTGTTTTTCCATAAATTGTAACAGTACTTGTAAAAATAAAATTTATATTTAACTCCTTTTCTAAAACATATTTGTTAAATGATTCACTAAATTTTTTAATTTCATTAATATAATTTTTTTTTTTTTCAAGTTCATATAAATTATTATTAAATGCTAGAAAAAAAATAATCGTTTCATTTTTTAAAAATTTAAACCAAGAGAAATTTTTAAATACATCAATAGAGAACTCATTTTTTCTTTTTTTTTTTATATTTCTAGAAATTAAGATAATTTTATTATTTTTCTTTTTCAAAACTTTGTAAAGAGATTCTCCAATGAAACCGGTATGACCAATTATCAAAATATTTTTTTTTTTCACAGTAATTATTTGAGTAAATTTTTATTAAATGGTAATTTATATTCTTCATTTATTTCATAATTTCCTGAAGTGCCATAAATTATATGATTCTTTTGATTCAAGGCAATATATGCATGGCCAATATTTGCTGGAAAAAAATATACAGAGTTATTTTTTTTTGAATCAATAATAAAACTTTTAATTTTTTTATAAGTTTTTGATTTTTTTCTATTGTCAATTAAAAAAACTTTTATTTTACCTTCTAAAAGATAATTCCATTGAGTTTGTTTTTTATGAAAATGCCACCCTTTTAAAATATTTTTTTTTGTAAAAGAATGGCTAACTTGCAATATTTTACTCTTGAAATTTAACTGATCAATTCTAAAGATTTCTATGAAAAAACCTCTTTTGTCTATATTTTTTTTTAAGTCAATTTTAAAAACATTTTCAAATATCTTCACTCTTACTTGATAGCAAAAACATAGTCTAAATCAAACAGTAAGTTAAAAATAAATTTACAAAAATAAATTTCGTTTTATTTTATTTTTTTTAGATATCCTTTAGGATTATTTGTTAATAGCTGCTTATGATTGATAGACTTATCAATCACAAAGTTTTTATTTGATTTTATGAACTGATTTATAGCATTTTTAGGGTTGTTACCTTTCTCCCAATCTCTTTTTCTATGCAACTGCTTGGGGATATCCTCAATTATTGTATCTCCCACTATTAAATAATTATTTTTTTTTAATAATTTTGAATATAATTTTATCTCTTTAAGTACATGATCTTTTGTATGATCGCTATCTAGATGAATCAATATATTCTTATAATTACCACATAATTTTTTAATTTTTTTAAAAATTAAATCAGAAGTAGAGTCACCAATTATTAGTTTTATTTTATTTGTCTTTTTTTTCAAAAAAATTCTTTTCTTTAGATCATCTGGTATAAAAATATCTACTCCTATTATTTTTTTTGTTTTGGTATAATTTGCAAGAGATTCATATAATAACAAAGTACCTGCCCAAGCAACCCCAACTTCAATAACAATGTCAGGTTTTGTTTTGAAAAGTAATTCTTGAATAGTTAGAACATCATCAGGTGTTTGAAGCATAGGTTCGCCCAACCAATTATATAAATAACAAAAATTGTGTTTATCTGCAGAAATATATAATTCCTTTGAAAGTTTACTTACTTTTTTGTCTTTATATAAATTAAATGACCATTTATTTCTATTTTTATTAAATTGATTAAATGAAATAATTTTTCTTTTTTTTTTTTTTTTTTCCATTTTTTTTTTTAAATTTT
>MDSV01050024.1_pt1 | contig 13694 bp, 14 predicted proteins | sample 810851 | NCBI WGS metagenome assembly MDSV01 (sample SAMN05326640, study PRJNA326480) | marine metagenome | isolation source: seawater | place: Atlantic Ocean: North East | collected 2012 | reverse complement strand
TGCCAAACCTCCCCGTCGATGTGAACTCTTGGGGGAGATAAGCCTGTTATCCCCGGGGTAGCTTTTATCCGTTAAGCCACGGCCCTTCCACACGGGACCGTGGGATCACTTTGCCCGACTTTCGTCTCTGCTCGACTTGTAGGTCTCGCAGTCAAGCTCACTTATGCCAATGCGTTCTGCAGACGATTTCCATCCGTCCTGAGTGAACCTTTGGGCGCCTCCGTTACCTTTTAGGAGGCGACCGCCCCAGTCAAACTGCCTACCAGGCATTGTCCCTCAGTTTTGCTGAGGTTAGAACCAAAAACAGCCAAGGGTGGTATTTCAACAATGGCTCCATTCTCACTGGCGCAAGAATTTCATAGCCTCCCACCTATCCTACACATGACAGCTCCCAGCCCAATACCAGGCTACAGTAAAGCTCCACGGGGTCTTTTTGTCCTGCCGCAGGTCGCCCGCGTCTTCACGGGCACCGCAATTTCACCGAGCCCTCCGTTGAGACAATGCCCAAGTCGTTCAACCATTCATGCGGGTCGGAACTTACCCGACAAGGGACTTCGCTACCTTAGGACCGTTAGAGTTACGGCCGCCGTTCACTGGGGCTTCAGTTCGAGGCTCTCACCCCTCCCCTTAACCTTCCAGCACTGGGCAGGTGTCAGCCTGTATACGTAGGGTTTCCCCTTAGCACAGACCTGTGTTTTTGTTAAACAGTCGCCCGGGCTTCTTCTCTGCGCCCCCAAAAAGCTGTGCCAGCAAGTGGCCTTCACCATCCGGGGGGCCCTTTCTCCCAAAGTTACAGGGCTCTTTTGTCTAGTTCCTTAACGGAGGTTATCTCGCACGCCTTGGTACTTTTATACCTGCCCACCAGTGGCGGTTTGCGGTACGGTCGCCTGAGTTTCTACAAACGAAGCTTTTCTAGTCGGCTTGGGTTCAATAAGATTTCTTACTCCCGTAGGATCCGATTTTCTCGACTCTCAGTGTAACGTTGGAGTGGATTTTCCTGCTCCAACTACCTACAGTCAAGAACGTACCATGTCCAATAGGCACGCCCTATCTACCCTTCCGCACCCCTCCGAGTATCAACAAAAAACAGGCGGTGCAGGAATATTAACCTGCTGTCCATCGCCTTCGGCATTTGCCTACGGCTTAGGACCGACTAACCCTACGCTGATAAACATTGCGTAGGAAACCTTGGGCTTCCGGCGCAAGGGATTCTCACCCTTGTTAACGCTACTCATTCCAGGATTCTCACTTCCCCGCGCTCCACTGTACCTCACGATACAACTTCACTGCCCGAGGAACGCTCCCCTACCATCCCAGTAAATACATACTAAAATCCACGGCTTCGGCGACGGGCTTTAGCCCCGTTACATTTTCCGCGCAGGACCCCTTGACTAGTGAGCTATTACGCACTCTTTAAAGGATGGCTGCTTCTAAGCCAACCTCCTAGTTGTCTAGGGAATCCCACCTCGTTTCCCACTTAGCCCGCACTTGGGGGCCTTAGCCGGTGGTCTGGGCTGTTTCCCTTTCGACAATCGCACTTATCTGTGACTGTCTCACTCCCGGATAACAATTAAACGGCATTGGTGGTTTGATTGGGTTTGGTAACCTTACGGCCCCTAGCCCATTCAGTGCCCTACCTCCGTTCATCTATAGTCCGAGGCTGTACCTAAATACATTTCGGGGAGAACAAGCTATTTCCGAGTTCGATTGGAATTTCTCCTCTAACCACAGCTCATCCCAAGCTTTTGTACCAGCTACGGGTTCGATCCTTCAGTCCGTGTTACCGGACCTTCAATCTGGCCATGGTTAGCTCACTCGGTTTCGTGTCTACTCTATGAAACTAGTCGCCCTATTCAGACTCGCTTTCGCTTCGGCTCCGAAACTACAGTTTCTTAACCTCGCTACATAAAGTAACTCCCTGGATCATTCTTCAATAGGCACGCCGACATCCTGATAAATCAGGACTACGACCTTCTGTAAGCTCACGGTTTCAGGTCTATTTCACTCCCCGCTAGGGGTTCTTTTCACCTTTCCCTCACGGTACTTGTTCGCTATCGGTGATCAAGGATATTTAGGCTTGGAGGGTGGTCCCCCCGACTTCCCACAAGATTTCTCGTGTCCCGTGGTACTTAGGAATTGCATCAAGAAGACATAAGCTTTTCGTCTACGGGGCTATCACCCTCTACGACGGCCCTTCCCAGGGTCCTTCGACTAAACTCATGTTTTGTAACTTCTTGAAGTCTGGCAAGGCGACTTCAGATGCCTCCTGTGACACCGCTATGACATAGGTCCTTACACCACTAAGTCATAGGGGTTTGGCCTATTCCCCGTTCGTTCGCCACTACTAAGAGAATCTCGGTTGATTTATTTTCCTCAGGGTACTTAGATGTTTCAGTTCCCCCACTTACCCTCTGCTATGCAGATGAACCGGCTCAACACCGGAACAGGTTTCCCCATTCGGGAATCCTCGACTAAGCCCGTTAGACGGCTAATCGAGGCTTATCGCAGCCTTACCGCGCCCTTCTTCGGTCCTTGATCCCAAGGCATTCACCGTGAGCCCTTAATAACTTGACTCACGCTAAGAACTTCAAACTTTTTACTTTTTACATTGTTCTCAGTATTAATTGCTTACAATTTTTAAATTGTGTTTTTTTTGTTAGGACAAAAAATAATTTGCTTATTCAATTGTTAAAGTACCCGGTCAGACAAAACTTACCGGACCTCCCAATGGGAAGTCCGGGAAACATATGATTATTTCGCACACATCCGTTTGTTCGACCGTTAGGCAGAATATTATATGAGAGGGCGTCGTACTCGTCAAGATGCAGTTTTATATACATCCTAATATAGTAAATTAGCTTTAAAAACTAATGACACTCTATCATTTACCTATAAATTTTGGTGCTCGCTTGTCAATAAAAGCCTGTACAGACTCTTTATGGTCCTGTGTGGTTCTCATGTGTTCTTGAGCTACGTGAGCAAGATCCATGCTTTCCCCCAAATCCATATCCATGCTTTTATGCACTAGATACTTAATCATTGCATGAGACTGCGTGGGGCCGGCAGCAAGCTTGTTTGCCAAACTCATTGATTCATTCATCAATTCTTCATCATCGACGACTTGGCTCACTAGTCCCATTCTATAAGCTTCTTCTCCTCCAACTCTATCCCCAGTGTATTGCAACATCAACGTATTGGATAAGCCGATTAACCTAGGCAATTGCCAACAACTGCCGTCTGCGGGGATCAATCCTCTTAAAACAAATGCTTCAGAAAATTGCGCTTTTTTACCCGCTATCCGAATATCACAGCCTAATGAAAGTCCCATTCCGACTCCCATTGCATGACCATTGACTGCAGCAATAGATGGTTTCTGTAACTCATGTAGTCGCAAAACCACTTTAGGAGCCGCGTATGGATTTTGTAATTCACGCTTAGATAAAATCTTTTCCATCGTGCCCCAAGGCAAATCTTCCTGCTCACCTTCTAAAGCAGTTTTCTGCTCTCTATCTTCTATCCGTTGCCTAAATCCTTTCACATTAGCTCCTGAACAAAACGACGGCTCTGTACCAGTCAAAAGCAATACTCTACAGTTACTGTCTTGTTCGAAATTATCTAGAGTATCGATTATTTCTTTAGCCATTTCTGGTCCTAATGCATTTCGAGTAGCAGGATCATGCATTGTTATTTTAAGCACACCTTCTATCAGTTCGGTTTTAATAAACTCATTAGCCATAATTTACTCCTATATATACCACCTTAGTATTCCAAATGTTTTGATTTACAACTATAATCGTTGAAGTTATACCAGTAAACCTTATTTTTTAAACCTAGACCATTTAGAACATAATATTAGGAGTGATAACTATGAACGACGGAACTATTGTTGCAATCCATATCGCAGAAATCAAAGGAGAAGACTCTGTAGCTGTAAATTCTGCTGCAGCCGTGTCTGGAGAAGGGCTTGAAAACGACAGGAGTCGCAATCCAGCAAATTTAAGGCAAGTACTAGTGATGGATAAAGAAACTCTTGATGAATTTAAATTAGTTCCCGGGCAAATTAAAGAGAACATCACAACCAGCGGTTTAGATTTATCCAGTATCAAACCAGGCAATGTTTTTTTCGTAGGAGACAACGTCACACTTGAGGCCACTGGCTTATGCGATCCATGCCACAAGATGGATGTTATCGAAGATGGACTACAAGAAGCGCTAGATGGGAAAAGAGGGATACTTTCAATAGTACTCAATGGAGGCACATTCAACGTTGGTGACTCAATACGAGTAGAACCATAACCTTAATTCCTGGCACAAGGTGACCTAACATGAACAACCCAATCCCTATATTCCCTTTAAATTTAGTCTTATTCCCAAACTCAGATTTGCCATTGCATATATTCGAAGACAGATACAAACAAATGGTCGAATATTGCACTCAAAACAACGAACCAATAGGGATCAGTCTGATAAAAGACGGTAATGAAGTGGGCGATTATGCAACTCCTTATGAAATAGGCACACTTGGGTACATTACTAGTGCATCCAATAATGCTGATGGCACTCTTGAAATAAATATAAAAGGCAAACACAAATTCAAGATTTCAGAACTTGTATATAATAGGCCATATCTAAGTGCTGAAGTGGAAGAATTAAGTAACCAAATTGAAGCACCAGAAACATCTTTACTTAATCAAGTACAAAATACTATTCGAGATTTAAACAAGATTATCGACGAATCATATGGAGGATGGGCTCAATCGTATTTCACAGAAACAGATCCTCAATCCTTAATATATCAAGGGATAGACTTAGTCCTGCAAAATTTGTCAGTTCCAAATAGTGTCAAACAAAACTTACTAGAAAGCGAATCATTCGAGAAACAAAGCAGATTTTTAATTCCTATCCTTAGTGAATCAATCAAATTATTTGAAGCGGAAACTGCTAAAAATAATCCTTACATGGGTTTCAGCAAAAACTAGGTATATAGCCTTAAAACTGAATTTTCTGGTATCAATCCGGCATTAAGTTCCGGATGTATGATTTCTGCTAACATCTCTAGACCAATAACCAACCTAGGACCTGATCGGCTGGGATAGCTTCCTGCATCAATCACATAAACTTCTTGATTCTGAACAGCTTTAAGAGATGACCAACCATCCCTCTCCTGTAAACTTTCCAAATCTTTCAATGCCCTAGAAACGCCAAAACCACAAGGCATCAATATTATCTTATCCGGGTCGGCTTTCTTAACATCTTCCCAATCTATAACAAATGAACCTCTTGTTTTATCTCCAAAAGCGTCTAATCCTCCAGCCATTTCTATCATTTCTGGTATCCAATGCCCTGCACACATAATAGGATCGACCCATTCGATGCAAAATACGCTAGGCCTTAAAGATACGGCAGAACAAGCGTCAGTTACAGCATTTATACGTTGCTGTAAACCTGTTACTATTTCTTTAGATTTTGCTTGAGAACCAGTCATTTCGCCAATTCTTTCAATATCATTCAACACATCACTAAGTAACTGCGGATCCAAAGAAACTATGTCAGGCGATTGGTCCAATTTCACACATGCCTCAGCCACCTGCTGAGAGGATATTGCTCATACTTCACAAACTTGCTGAGTAAATATCACCTCCGGTTGAGCAGTTGTCAAAATTTCCTCATCAATCTTATAAATTCCTAATCCTTGCTTTAAACGCTCAGATATCACGGCATTTATCTCTTCACTTGAAGGTTCTTGGAGTTCATCAAACACACTGGTTACAACATTTGGTTTATCTAAAGCAGCCTGTGGGTAGTCACACTCATGTGTGACTCCAAACAAATTGTCTTCCTGCCCGAGGAGATATATGATTTCTGTCGCACTTGGGATGAAAGAACATAGTCGCATATTAATCTGCCACTGCGGCTAATTGATTCCTCGCTTCATCTACACCGTCCAAAAAAGTCCACATCGCATCAAGGGCTTGATTAACACTAATTAGAATATCTTCAACTTCTGCATCGTTAACAGTCGCAGATATAGACTCTGCTTCTGCTTCATGGTGTGCAATTTTTTCAGTACTATGAACTTTAAAGAATGTTAGAGAATCTTCTGGCAAGTCGAAAAATTTCCTTAAGCCCACTATTTTTTCAGTCGCAACTTTTGGTACTTGGTACTCCCATGCGTACATGATTGCCATTCCATGCTGGAATTCTTGTTCGTCACAAATTTGTGTATATGTATTAATTAAATTTGATGTTGAAGGCAATAGTTCTGCACTCTTCACTTCTTCTCTGTCTAATCCTAAGCCTTCACAAAATTGGAGCCACTGCGAGGCGTGATTATCTTCTCCGAATTCTTCGTCCCACAGATTAACCAAAATAGTTTGCCTGACAGATGAATCATCACATTTAGCATGAATCGTACTCAATCTTTGAGGAAAAGCTGACTCAAAGAAATAATACTGCTCAGCGTACAATTTCAAATCTTCTTGATTTAGTTCTCCTTTTTGCCATGCTTGGTAAAAAGGATGCTGAAGAATAGATTTAGCATCTATGGATGATTGTAAGTTAGTTATTATATCGTTCATTATTAAGACCCCTTCACTTCAAATTTTACGTTACTTAACATTTTGCACTTCTGGTAATCATTCTATACCCAGAAATTATATACATAATCATCTTTCCTTTCCAGACTAAATCATCATGAGGCACAATCATTTCCCGAATAATAAGTATCGTTTGACCGAATAATTACTAGTCGATAGAATATGATTAGGAAAAAATGACATGAATTCTTCAAACAACATATCTGGTTTTACTCTCGCGGCAGGTATTTTAGGCCTGATAGCAGGGTTAGTTATCTCTGCTTTGATATCTATACCTATATCAAATTTACCTGGCTGGATGGGTAACACTCTGCCTTTCATAATCTATGGATTGCTAGGATTAATCGGAATGTTATTGGGAATCAGTAAAGGCAAGAATATACGTAATTTCATGCAATCTAGTTTGCAATCAAATCAACTAGGAACAGGTGGTAATTTTAGTTCATCAGTCTTGGTGGATACCAGTGCTATTATTGATGGAAGAATTTCTGATATTGTTGCCACTGGATTTATTGATCGCGAGTTACTTATACCTAGATTCGTCTTAGATGAATTACGCCATATTTCCGACTCTCCTGACACTATTAGACGTAATAAAGGCAGAAGAGGATTAGACGTACTTTCTGACCTTCAAAATAGCAGCAAGGTTAGAATGCAAATATTAGACGTAGGCGTCAATTACACTAATGAAGTGGATGCAGAACTGATCCAACTAGCAAAAAAAATGAATGCTTCTATATTCACAACTGATTATAATCTCAATCGCGTAGCTGAATTACAAGGGATAACAGTACTGAACGTGAATGAACTTGCTAATGCTGTTAAATCCATCGTAATCCCTGGGGAAGAGATCAGCGTGAACATTGTCCAGGAAGGCAAAGAGATCGGACAAGGCGTAGCTTATCTTGACGATGGCACTATGGTTGTCGTTGAAGGTGGTCGCCGCTTTATAAATTCTAGTCATGACGTCACTGTAACGCGAGTACTACAGACTGCCGCTGGCAGGATAATATTTGCCCAAACTCGCAGCGCTTAAATGCCCAGCTCACAACCTATTCTGGGAGTAGTAATAGTTGCAGCCGGAAACAGTACCCGAATGGGAAGTAATAAGATATATGCTGAGATAGCGGGTCATCCCATGATTTATCATACGGTCCGGAGTTTCGAGACACATCCATTAGTATCAAACATATGCCTAGTCGTAGAATCCAGTAAAATACTCGAAGTTGAAGAACTCGTCTCAAAGTCTAATTTCCATAAAGTAATCAAAGTGTGTAGCGGCGGGGAAACACGCCAAGAGTCAGTCAATTTAGGACTGAACCACTTAACGCCAAGTAAACTAGTTGGCATACATGATGGCGCCAGACCATGCATCATGCATCATACGATCACTAATTGCATAAAATTAGCAACTTCCCACGGTAATGCCATACCGGCTATCCCTGTAGTTGACACAATAAAACAATCTAAAACCAATGGCACAATTCTTCGCACTATAGATAGGTCAAAGTTATGGCATGCCCAAACACCTCAAATCTTTGAATGGGAAACAATTCAAAACGCATATGCAAATAACTCTGGGGAGCATACAGATGATTCATCATTAATTGAATCTTTAAACATAGGAATCCGTATAGCTGACGGAGATCCTAGAAACATAAAAGTAACCACTCCAATAGATCTAATGTTAGCAGAGTACATCCTGCTAAACCCTGAGAAGGAATAATTTCACGCCATGTTCGAATTCAAATCAGGAATAGGTATCGATGCACATCAATTAAGAGAAAATCTGCCATTAGTCATAGGTGGAGTTCTAATCCAGCACAACCTAGGATTACTTGGGCATAGCGACGGAGACGTCCTAATTCATGCAATAATCGATGCATTACTAGGGAGTCTGACTTTAGGAGATATAGGAACAATATTCCCATCAGAAGATCCCTCTCTAAAAGGGATTAGTAGCTTAGAACTACTTAGGCAAGTAGATAAACTTAGGCAAGAATCAAATTGGCAGGTATCCCATGTCGATGCTACAATAATCGCTCAAAAACCAGCATTATCAAAGTACATACTGGATATGCGCAAAAATATAGACTCTGTTTTAAGTATCGGTCTTAGCTCTATCAATATCAAAGCCACTACCACCGACCATCTAGGCTTTGTAGGGAAAGAGCAGGGCATAGCTACTATGGCAGTGGTAACAATAAATAGAAAACAATGAAACTTTACAACACACTTAACAGGACAATTGAAGAGTTTAAACCGTATAACCCAACAGAAGTGAAGGTTTATGTATGCGGAGTGACTCCGTACTCGTCCACTCATGTAGGTCACGCATTAAGCTATGTCGTATTCGATGTATTACGACGATATCTCGAATACTCAGGATTTAACGTTCACCATGTACAGAATTTTACTGATGTAGATGACAAAATCATAATCAAAGCAAAAGAAGAAGGCATCAGTGAGAATGAACTTACGGAACGATATATTCAAGATTTTTTTGCTACTATGGACGCTCTGAACGTATTGCGGGCCACAAAGTATCCAAGAGCGACACAAGAGATTCCAGACATCATAGAGACGATAAATACTTTGATCGAAAGTGGACATGCATACCCCGCCGGGGCAGATGTATTCTTTAGAGTTAAGGAATCCATTAATTATGGAGAACTAAGTAATCGATCAACCGAGGACATGATTTCAGGCTCTAGAATCGAAATTGACCCCAATAAAGAAAACCCTATAGACTTTGCATTATGGAAAGGTTCAAAAGAAGGAGAGCCTTCTTGGGATAGCCCTTGGGGGCCTGGTCGCCCTGGTTGGCATATTGAGTGCACAACAATGTCGACCAAATACTTAGGGGACCAATTAGACATTCATGGAGGAGGAATGGACCTAGTCTTTCCCCATCATGAAAATGAAATCGCACAAAGTGAAGCTTACACAAGCAAGCAACCTTTCTCAAAAATATGGATGCATAACGGATTACTTCAATTCGGACAAGATAAAATGAGTAAGTCGATCGGAAACCTTGTATCAGTGGAAGAAGCGTTAACAAAGCATCAACCAGATGCGCTTAGACTTTACTTACTAAGTTCTCACTACAGATCCCCTTTGAATTACAGCGATGAAGGCTGTGAAGCCGTTGCCAGGAGCCTGCAAAGACTAAGGGTTGCTCTGGAGCCTTCTGCCGCGAATGGAACTATTTTGGACGCATCAGCATACAAAACAAAATTTCTCAACCACATGAGCAACGATTTAGATACTCCTCAGTCAATCGCTGTAATGTTCGACTTAGCCAGAGAAATTAACAGAGCCAAAGAATCCAGCATGGAAGTAGCGGAAGCTCAAAATGAGCTCAAAACGATGGGCAATATATTGGGCATAACTTTTTCACTTCCAGAAACTGCTATCTTGTCTAATGTAGCTCCATTTATAGATTTGTTACTGGAAATTAGACAAGATTTACGGCAAGCCAATCAATACGATCTAGCAGACAAAATAAGAAACACACTACAAGATTTAAATATTAACATCGAAGATACATCTACTGGCCCAAAGTGGCAATGAATCAATGTTAGACCCGAGCATTCTAGATAAGCTCAGATCTATAGTTGGACAACATAATATAGTTACAGAAGAAACCGATTTAGACATATTCTCCTCAGATGCATTATCCCCTAACAGAGCACTCTACTTACAAAACGAATTAGCAACCCTTCCCTCAGCAGTCCTTTTTCCTACATCTAGTCAGCAAATATCAGACATTATCAAACTAGCTAATATTCATCTCATCCCCGTAACACCTTTGGGTGCAGGTACTGGCGTTATGGGAGGTATAGCTCCATCAAAAAACGCCTTAATGATTAGCCTCAAAAACATGAATAATTTAATCACATTTGATCTAACCAGTAAGTCAGTAACCGTAGAAGCAGGAATGATACTTGGTGAGCTAAACTACATACTTAACACCAAAAATCACGTATTAGGCCACGATCCATATTCCTTAAGTATAGCGTCTGTTGGAGGAGCTATATCCACAAATGGAGTAGGATATACAGCTAGTAAGTACGGCACGATGGGAGAACAAGTAATTGGTCTCGAAGCAGTACTGCCTACTGGAGAGATCCTGCCTATTAGTCAGATCCCTAGCCACTCTGTGGGACCAGACATATCAAATTTCTTTATAGGGACAGAAGGAACACTAGGGGTAATTACAAAAGCTTCGCTCAAAATTTATCCACAACCTAAAGCTACGCGTTTCATGAGTATTGGGTTTCCAGATTTTAAAAGCGGATATCAATTTCTGTTGAACATATATAACGCAAACTTACAACCTTCTTTGCTCGAACTGAGCCAATCAGCTGACCAGGTCATCATGCATTTAGTGCTCGATGGCGAAGCCGATATTATAGCTGCATCAATCAAATGGATTATAAACAAAATGGATAACCAACATCAATTCCAAATCGACTCAGATACTACTGCGTCATATTGGAGCAAACGGCATAATTCAGCAGAACTATATTCCAAGACAGCTCTCAACAAAACCCGTAAATACAAATGGAAAAGAAACCAAGACCACATCTTTGAATATATTCATTTAAGCCTTCCTCCATCAAAAATATTGGAGTACAAACAACATTCGGAAAGGATCATTCAAAAACATAATCTCCATGTTACAGAATACGCAATCTGGGGGAGACCAGATTTTTTTTCAATGATGATTATACCCAAGGACCCTTGTTCAGAATCAGTCAGACAACAATTATATGAAGCATCTGAGTCATTACTGCAGCTAAGTTGCGATATGGATGGCTCTATCGAATATTGCCATGGCATTGGAATAAAACTGAAACATCTTGCAGTAAAAGAATTAGGTCCATCCTATGAACTCATAAAAAGAGTCAAAAGCACCATAGACCCTAACTACATAATGAACCCCAACAAATACATCTGATTAGTATCCTTAATTGCAATATTGCAAAGTTATTAATATCCCTTGACAGAATACTGTTGCCGGGTATATCATTATATCAAATAAAATATTTAAGTAAGTATTTTAAATAATGATTATAGAGAGGTTAATTTACTAGCATGTTTAACAAAGTGATTCACGAAGCTATGTCAAATGTCAGTTATTGCATATCAGTACTTTCTTCTACGTTTTCTGCTCCTGCCATGACAGAACTGGAACGCAGAGAAATAGAGAAACTAACTGATAATGAAGCAATGTTCTTAAATATCGTAGGATATTAGCACCAACCCAACCTAGAGGCCCGTACCTCCTCACGGGCCTCTTACCCTACACTTCTGTCTCAAAACCATCCTTTTTAAAAAGAGGATCCCTTCCTCCTATCAATTTATTTATTTTGCCAAAATATAACATTTACCATACTATTAGATTAATATTTAATCTCGGGTAGCGTTATATAGATGAAAGTTTTAATCACAAGGCCATTATTTGAAGAAGCAATCGAATTAGTAACTGCCCATGCCGAAATAGAAGTATGGGAAGATGACAACCCTATCACAAGAGACTTGTTAAGAGTTAAAGCGTCTGAATGTGATGGAATTCTAACAACTGTTATGGACAAAGTGGATGCTGGCATCATATCTGAATGTAAAAACCTTAGAGTTATAAGCCAACTTGGAGTAGGAGTTGATAATATAGACGTTGGAGAGGCTACTAATCTGGGTGTTATGGTAGGCAACACACCTGGAGTAGTCGCGAGACCAACCGCAGACATAGCGTTTGGTTTACTCCTCAATTGCGCGAGAAGAATTTCAGAATCATATAACTGGGTAAAAAACAAACAATGGGAAATTGCATTCCACCCAATGAGTTGGTTAGGAACAGATGTTGGTGGAGCTACTCTTGGGATCATAGGAATGGGAACCATAGGCCGAGAAATGCTAAAGAGAGCACAAGGCTTTGATATGGACGTATTATATCACTCAAGAACACCTAAACCTGACATAGATGATCTACCTGGGGTTACATACTGTGACAATATGTATGAAGTATTATCCAATTCGGATTACGTATCGGTGCATGTTCCATTAACCCCTGAAACTTATTACCTAATTAGCTATGACGAACTTAAAGCCATGAAAAAAGACAGCGTGCTCATAAACACAGCACGCGGGCCGATTGTTAACCCTTCTGCCTTGTACGATGCATTAAATGAAGGATGGATTCGTTCCGCAGGCATAGATGTGACAGATCCAGAACCAATCGAACCAGATAGCCCTTTATTAACACTAGACAACTTAATCATTAGTCCCCACATAGGCAGCGCATCAATTGAAGCTCGCAAGAAAATGTGCATGATTGCTGCAGGCAATTTAATTCTTGGATCAAACGGAGAAAGACTGGAATATTGTGCTAATCCTGAAGTTTACCAAAAACTAGGTTTGTAATATCAGGCAAATGCAAGAAATTCTACAACGTTGGGATTTATAGGTTAAACCATCAAAGGCATATTAAAGTTTACTGTCAGTCAATGGCGGAGAGGGCGGGATTCGAACCCGCGAGAGGCCTTTCGACCCCTACACGCTTTCCAGGCGAGCCCGTTCAACCACTCCGGCACCTCTCCTTCTAAGCACAATAACAAATAGGAATTGTTTGTAGAATTATATGCATCAATGACAGCAATGTCCACCTTGAAACTTGACATAGATACCTCTCTTAATTACTATTTCGTAATGACTAAATCAATGACTTTTAAAAACGGATTTACCTGACAGGATCACTCCGACGACTAGTTTTTTTTCGTGAATACAAATGGAGTATCCTTAATGAAGTTTTTAAAAAAATTGACCCTAGTTCCTTTTATCATAACGTGCCTAGCACTACTTGGGTGTGGAACACCTGCAGAGACCCTATTCGTAGGCGGTATACCTGACCAAGACACAGAAAGATTGGCCCGAAGATACGAAAAATTTGCTACATATCTATCAAACGAATTAAACGTTAATGTACAGTTCAAGCCAAGCATTGACTATTCAGCTGTAGTTGTAGCGTTCAGCAAAGGCGATCTAGATCTTGCATTCTTTGGAGGCTTAACTGGAGTACAAGCCCGGATACAAGAT
>MDSV01142159.1_pt1 | contig 13695 bp, 25 predicted proteins | sample 810851 | NCBI WGS metagenome assembly MDSV01 (sample SAMN05326640, study PRJNA326480) | marine metagenome | isolation source: seawater | place: Atlantic Ocean: North East | collected 2012 | reverse complement strand
CGGCCGAATAATCTAGTATTTTAGCCTATAAATTTACTCAAAAAAAGTTGACTTTTTCAGCTTCGATGCTAGTTTAGCGCAATTTTGAAGTTAGAAGTAAGGCACCATTTAACCTTAAACACTAACAACATATAAAGCACTTTTCTTACTTTTATTTCAAAAGAATTATTATGCCGACTATTAATCAGTTAATAAAAAAACCTAGAGTTAAACCTTTAGTAAGAAACAAGGTGCCTGCCTTGCAGCGACAACCCTTAAAAAGAGGTGTTTGCGTTAAGGTTTATACTACAACTCCAAAAAAACCGAATTCAGCACTGAGAAAAGTTGCAAGAGTAAGATTATCAAATGGTTTTGAAGTGACCGCATATATCCCTGGTGAAGGCCATAATTTACAAGAGCACTCAGTAGTAATGATAAGAGGTGGAAGAGTAAAAGATTTACCAGGAGTGAGATATCACATTTTAAGAGGAAACCTAGATACGCAAGGGGTTGCCAATAGAAAAAAAAGACGATCACTTTACGGAACCAAGAAACCAAAATAAAGTTATGTCTAGAAAAAGAAAAGCCCCAATTAGAAAAATTTATCCAGATCCTAAGTACAGATCAGTTATTATATCAAAATTTATTAATTCGATTATGTATGATGGAAAGCGATCTACTGCGGAGAAAATACTTTACGATGCTTTAGATAGAATAAAAGAAAAAAATAAAAATGATCCTCTAAAAATATTTAATGAAGCTATTAACAATGTTAAACCAAATTTAGAAGTCCGATCTAGAAGAGTTGGAGGAGCAACATATCAAGTTCCAGTAGAGGTAAAATCAAATAGAGGTCAAGCTCTAGCTTTACGATGGTTAATTGATGCTACAAGAAAAAGAAAAAATAAAACTATGTCTGAAAAACTTTATTATGAATTGCTAGACGCATCCCAAAATAAAGGTTCAGCAATTAAAAAAAGAGAAGATACACATAAGATGGCAGAGTCTAATAAAGCTTTTGCGCACTTTAGGTGGTAACGTATGGCGAATAAATACACTTTAGATAAATATCGTAATATAGGAATTATGGCCCACATTGATGCTGGAAAAACGACCACCACTGAAAGAATTTTATATTACACAGGAAAAAGTCATAAGATAGGGGAAGTTCATGACGGAGCCGCAACAATGGACTGGATGGAACAAGAGCAAGAAAGAGGAATTACAATCACTTCTGCAGCGACTACTTGTTTTTGGAGAGACCACAGAATTAATATTATAGATACACCTGGTCACGTAGATTTTACAATTGAGGTAGAGAGATCTTTAAAAGTACTAGATGGAGCCGTTGCTGTTTTTGACGGTGTCGCTGGAGTTGAGCCTCAATCTGAAACAGTTTGGAGACAAGCAGATAAATATAAAGTTCCAAGAATATGCTTTGTAAACAAGTTAGATCGCACAGGAGCAGATTTTTTTCGTTGCGTTGATATGATTAAAGAAAGATTAGGTGCGAAACCGCTTGTGCTACAGATTCCAGTAGGTATAGAAGCTGATTTGAAAGGAATAGTAGACCTAGTAAAAATGAAAGCCATTATTTGGCAAAATGAGGATTTGGGAGCAAAATTCGATTTAGTAGATATACCTGAAGATCTTAAAGAGAAAGCTAACAAATACAGAAAAGAATTAGTTGAAACTGCAGTCGAAGAAGATGAAAAATTAATGGAAGATTATTTGAATGGGAAAGAGCCTTCAGAAGCTGATCTTATTAGGTGTATAAGAAAAGGAACTCTTGGTTTTAATTTTGTTCCAATAACTACTGGATCTGCATTTAAGAATAAAGGTGTTCAACCTCTTTTAGATGCAGTTATAGACTATTTACCAAGTCCTGAAGACTTAAAATCTATAGAAGGAACGAAACTTGGTTCAGATGAGAAAATCCAGATGAAGTTTGCTGACAATGAACCTTTTTCAGGCCTAGCTTTTAAAGTAGCCAACGATCCTTTCGTTGGATCTTTAACTTTTGTTAGAATTTACTCAGGAACATTGAAATCTGGAACATCGGCTTATAACTCATCAAAAGAGAAAACAGAACGTGTTGGAAGAATGTTATTAATGCATGCCAACAGCAGAGAGGATATTAAAGAAGCCAATGCTGGAGATATAGTGGCTTTAGCAGGTTTAAAATATACAATAACTGGCCATACTTTATGTGAAGAAGATAATCCTGTACTGCTTGAACCAATGGAATTTCCTGATCCTGTTATTGAAATCGCAGTTGAACCCAAAACTAAGGCAGACCAAGAAAAAATGGGAGAAGCTTTAGGAAGATTAGCAAAAGAGGATCCTTCTTTTAGGGTTACATCTGATGAGGAGTCCGGACAAACAATTATAAAAGGAATGGGTGAATTACACTTAGATATTATTGTAGACAGAATGAAAAGAGAGTTTAAAGTTGAAGCTAATATTGGAGCGCCCCAGGTTGCATACAGAGAAACCATACTAGGTTCATCTGAAGTAACTTATATTCATAAAAAACAGAGTGGTGGTGCAGGGCAGTTTGCTAAAGTAACATTATCAGTTGAACCATTAGAACCAGGCAAAGGAAGAGAAGTAGAAAATAAAATTAAAGGTGGAGCGATTCCAAAAGAATTTATTCCAGGGGTAGAAAAGGGAGTTGAAAGTGTAGCTGATAGCGGAATTTTGGCTGGTTTTCCTTTAATAGATTATAAAGTTACAATACTCGATGGACTACACCATGATGTTGACTCGAGCGTACTAGCATTTGAAATTGCTAGTAGAATGTGCTTCAGAGACGCTTGTACCAAAGCTCAATTAAAGTTACTAGAACCAGTTATGAAAGTCGAAGTAGTTACCCCAGAAGATTTTATGGGTGATGTTATTGGAGATTTAAATAGCCGAAGGGGCCAAGTTGGATCAACGGAAGCCAGAGGAAATGCTACAGCTATACAAGCTACCGTCCCACTAGCAAATATGTTTGGTTATATAAATAATTTAAGATCATCTACACAAGGAAGAGCTCAATATACGATGCAATTTAGTCATTATGATAAAGTTCCTCAAAACGTACAAGACGAAGTAACAAAGAAATTAGCATAATTATGGAAAACCAAAACATTAGAATACATTTAAAAGCTTACGATAACAAAATCCTAGACTTGTCAACTGAGGAGATTGTAAATACCGCAAAAAGAACAGGCGCTCAAGTTAAAGGACCAATACCTTTACCCACAAGAATAGAAAGGTTCACTGTCTTGAGATCACCACATATCGATAAAAAAAGCAGAGAACAATTTGAATCAAGAACGCATAAAAGACTAATTGATATTGTAGAACCAACACCACAAACTGTAGAAGCCCTAATGAAATTAGATTTAGCTTCTGGAGTAGATATAGAGATTAAAATTTAAATGACTATAGGATTAATAGGAACAAAAATCGGTATGACTAGAGAATTTTTACAGTCTGGTCAATCAGTACCTGTTACAGTGATTAAAATAGAAAAGGGTCGTGTTATTGATATTATTCAAAAAGAAAAAAGGGGTTATAACGCAATAAAAATTGGTTACTTTAAAGTTAAAAACTCTAAATTAACTCGACAGATGAAAGGATTTTTTACAAAAAAAAATACAGAACCAAAAAAATTATTAAAAGAATACAGGGTTGAAAATATTGATACTTATAAAACTGGCAATGAACTTGGTCTAGAAATTTTGAAAGACAAGAAGTTTGTTGATATTAAATCAAAAACTATTGGAAAAGGTTTTGCTGGAGCAATGAAAAGATGGAACTTTTCTGGTTTAAGAGCTTCTCATGGTGTTTCAGTTTCGCACAGATCGCATGGATCTACTGGACAAAGACAAGATCCTGGTAAAGTTTTTAAAGGAAAAAAAATGGCTGGTCATATGGGAGACAAGTTTAGAACGATGTTAAATTTAGAAATATTGAAATCAGACGCTGATAATAATCTGCTTTACATTAAAGGTTCTATTCCTGGAAGTAAAAATTCTACAGTATTTTTAAGAGAGTCCGTTAAAAATATTAAAAGAAAAACAACATTAGAAAAGTATAACGAAAAAATGAAAAAAACTGAAGCGGCCAAAGGAAAAAAGAAATAAATGAAACTTAAATTATTAAATTTTGAAAATATCAAATCAGAAACAATTGAAGTTTCAGATAAAATATTCAATCAAAAAATAAATCATAAACTAATCAAGTCTGTTATTGATTGGCAATTAAATCATATGAAACCAAGAACAGCTAAAACAAAACAAAAAAATGAAATTAAAGGTTCTACGAAAAAAATTGTACCACAAAAGGGAAGTGGTGGAGCAAGACACGCTAGTAGAAAAGCTCCGATATTTGTAGGTGGTGGTGTTGCACACGGACCTAAAGGAGCAGTATACAGATTAAAAAAAATAAACAAAAAGGTTAGAAAACTAGCATTAGCACAGTCTTTATCAAAAAAAAGGGTAGATGATAAACTGTTTGTTTTGACCGATGTTAAAAAAGAGATAAAAAAAACGAAAGAATTTTATAAATTTTTAGAAAAAAATAAACTGTCGAATGTAGTCATTATTTCTGATGAAAATACTTTAAAAAATATAAACAAATCAGCAAGAAACATCAAAAATATAAAACTTTTAAATGATAATGGTGCAAATATTTATGACATTATGAAATATAATAATGTTTTATTAACTCAAAGCTCAGTAAAAAATATAGAAAAGAGAATTTTAAATGAAAAAAATTAATTCACTAGATTCAATTTTAAGACCGATTATCACTGAAAAGGCTACAATTTTGTCTGAACAAAATAAAACAGTTTTCAAAGTTCATAGATTAGCTAATAAAAAAAACATCAAAAAAAATATCGAAAAAATCTTTAAGGTAAACGTGATAAAGGTAAATATAGTTAATTTAAAATCTAAAGTGAAATTCAAACAAGGAAAACTTTCTACAAAAAGTGGTTACAAGAAAGCAATTGTGACGCTAAAAAAAGGTCAAAGCATTGATCTTACAACTGGAATTTAATTATGGCCCTTAAAACCTTTAAACCTTACACTAAATCAAACAGAGGAACTGTTATAGTTGATAAAAGTCTTCTATGGAAGGGAGCTCCTTACAAACCATTAACCAGAGGTCAAAAATCAACTGGCGGAAGAAATAATTATGGAAGAATAACATCCAGACATAGAGGTGGTGGGTCTAAGCACAAATACAGGATAATTGATTTTTTTAGAAAAAAAAATATTTCTGCTGAAGTAGAGAGAATTGAATATGATCCAAATAGAACATCTTACATTGCATTAATTAAGTATGATGATAATGAAAAAAACTATATTTTATGTCCACAAGGTTTAAAAATTGGTACAAAAATTTTATCTGGAGAAAAGGCTGATATAAAAATTGGCAATTGCTTACAACTTAAAGATATACCTCCTGGTACAGTGTTACACAATGTGGAGCTAATCCCAGGTAACGGTGGAAAGTTAGCGAGATCTGCTGGATCATCAGTCACACTTTCAGGAATTGATGGAGATTATGCTATTTTAAAACTTTCTTCAGGAGAAACCAGAAAAGTAAGTTTTAATTGTAAAGCTACTATTGGTTCAGTTTCTAATCCTGATCAAAAAAATATTAAAATAGGTAAAGCTGGTAGAAATAGATGGAAAGGTAAAAGACCACAATCCAGAGGAGTTGCGATGAACCCTGTAGATCATCCTCACGGTGGAGGTGAAGGTAAGACTTCTGGAGGAAGAAGTCCAGTATCTCCTTGGGGACAATCAGCTAAAGGACTTAAGACTAGAAGACCAAAAAGAAGTGATAAATTTATTATAACTAGGAGAAAAAAAAGGAAGTAATTTATGACAAGATCAATTTGGAAAGGACCATTTGTTCATCCTAGTTTGTTAAAAAAAATTGATAAACTTAAGAATAATCCTGCAAAAAAACCTATTAAAACTTGGTCAAGGAATTCTACTATTATTCCTGATTTTGTAGGACATAGCTTTATGATTCATAACGGTAAATCATTTATACCAATAACAATATCAGAGGAAATGGTAGGTCATAAATTAGGTGAATTTGCACCTACAAGAACTTTTAAAGGTCACACACCAGCGGATAAAAAAGCTGCCGCTGAAAAAGCTGCCGCACCATCAGGAGATAAAGATGCAAAAAAATAATACAAATGTAAAAGCAGTTAATAAAAATGTCAGATCAAGTCCAAGGAAAGTATCTTTAGTATTGGATCATATAAGAGGAAAAAAAGTAGGTTCTGTCTTAAGGGACTTAGATTTTATAAGAAAGAAAATCTCTAAAGATGTAAGTAAAACTGTAAAATCTGCTATTGCCAATGCTGAAAATAACTATCAATACGATATTGATAACTTGTATGTAAAGGAAGCTTATGTTGGAAAATCTCTAGTTATGAAAAGGTTTAGACCGCGGGCAAAAGGAAGAGCCAGTCCTATTAAAAAACCATTTAGTAGAATAACTATTATACTAAGTGAAAGAAAGGAGAAAAAAGATGGGCCAAAAAATTAATCCCATTGGTTTAAGACTTGGTATTAACCGAGGCTGGGACTCAACCTGGTTTGCAAAGAAAAAAGATTTTGGAAAATATTTAATCGAGGACTTTAAAATGAGAGAATTTATTAAAAAAAATATAACTAATTCAGGTGTTTCAGAAATTATAATCGAAAGATCATCTAAAAAATGCACAGTTTCGATACATACCTCTAGACCAGGATTTGTTATTGGTAAAAAGGGATCAGATATCGAAAAAATAAAAAAAAATTTGATGAAAATTACAGATAGCGAAGTGAATGTAAACATTAAAGAAATCAAGAAGCCCGAACTTAACGCAAATCTAGTTGCTGAAAATATAGCTCAACAATTAGTAAAGAGGATTGCGTATAGAAGAGCAATGAAGAGAGCGATGCAATCAGCAATGAGATTGAACGCTAAAGGTATTAAAGTTATGGTAAGCGGTAGACTAGCTGGAAATGAAATAGCTAGAACTGAATGGCTTAGAGAGGGAAGCATACCTTCTCATACATTAAGAGCTAATATCGATTATGGATTTGCTGAAGCGTTGACTACTTACGGAATAATAGGCATCAAAGTCTGGATTTATAAAGGGACCCTTTTTGAAAAAGATATCGAGAAAGAAAAAATAGAAAGAGTAAAAAATGTTACAACCAACAAGAACTAAATATAGAAAAGCTTTTAAGGGGCGAATTAAAGGTAAGGCATCTAGAGCTGTAACTCTTAATTATGGTCAATTTGGTTTAAAAGCTATGCAGCCAGAGAGAGTAATTGGAAAACAAATAGAAGCAGCTAGAGTTGCGCTTACAAGGTATATGAAAAGAACAGGAAAAGTTTGGACAAGAGTTTTTCCAAACATTCCAGTTTCAAAAAAACCAACGGAAGTAAGAATGGGAAAAGGAAAGGGCTCTCCAGAATATTACGCATGTAGAGTGAAGCCTGGTAGAATAATTTTTGAGATAGATGGAGTAACTGAGGAAGTAGCTAGAGAGGCACTATATAAAGCATCAGCAAAACTTCCAATTAAAACAAAGTTTATAAGTAGATAATATGGTAAAAAAAACAAAAACAGATAAAAAATTGACAAAAGATCAAGCAGTTAAAAAACTTGAGAGCTTAAAAAAAGATTTATTTAATATTAGGTTTAAAAGAATTAATAATCAAGTTGAAAATCCAGCTCAATATGGAGAAATTAAAAAAAGTATAGCAAGACTATACACAACAATAAAAAATAACAAATGACAAAAAAAATTTTAAAAGGAATAGTAAAAAGTGCAAAAAACAATAAAACAGTTGTTGTTGAAGTCACTAGAAAATTTGCCCATCCATTTTATGGAAAGGTAATAAAGAGAACAAAAAAATACCATGCTCATGACGAAAATAATAAATTTAAAGAGGGTGAAGTTATATCTATATCTGAATGCAAGCCTATTTCTAAAAAAAAGAGATGGAGAGTTATAGAAAAATGATACAAGTACAAACAGAATTAAATGTTGCAGATAACACTGGAGCTAGAAGAGTCGAATGTATAAAAGTTTTAGGTGGCTCAAAAAGGCGATACGCTTCTGTTGGGGATATTATTATAATAAGTGTTAAAGACGCTATTCCAAAGGGAAAAGTTAAAAAAGGTGCTGTACACAAGGCTGTTGTAGTTAGAACTAAAAAGGAAATATTTAGAAATGACGGATCTAAAATACAGTTTGATACAAATGCAGTTGTTTTAACAGACGATAAAGGTGAACCAATTGGAACTAGAATTTTTGGTCCAGTTACTAGAGAGCTACGAGTGAAAGGTCACACTAAGATTATTTCTTTAGCTCCGGAGGTTTTATAAATGCTGAATATAAAAAAAGGAATTCAGGTTAAAATTTTAACAGGAAAAGACAAAGGAAAAACAGGAGAGGTATTGGAAATAAATAGAGCTTTAAATAGAATAAAAGTTAAATCAATTAATATGATAAAAAAACATTTAAAACCAACTAAAGAAAATAAAGGCGGTATTGTAACTAAAGAAAATTTTATTAATATGTCTAATGTTAAAAATATAGATAAGAAGACCATTAAAACAAAGAAAGACGCTAAAAAATAATGATACCAAGACTAAAAACTTTGTACGATAAAAATATTGTGAATAATTTAATGAGCAAACTAAATTATAAAAACAAACACCAAACTCCTAAATTACTTAAAGTAGTTTTAAATATGGGTTTGGGAGAGGATGCTTCAGATGGGAAAAAAATTAAAACAAGCCTGGACGATCTAAGCTTAATAACTGGTCAAAAGGCTGTAATAACGAAATTTAAGAAATCAATCTCAAATTTTAAAACAAGAAAAGGACAAAGCGCTGGGGTAAAAGTGACTTTGAGATCAAATAAGATGTACGAGTTTATAGACAGATTGGTTAATATTGCTTTACCGAGAATTAAAGATTTTAGAGGATTAAACGCAAGCGGAATTGATAACTCAGGCAATTATAGCTTCGGAATAAAAGAACATATAATTTTTCCAGAGGTGAATTTTGATAAAGTAGATAAAATAAGAGGTCTAGATATTACAATAGTGACATCAAGTAATTCAAAACAAGCAACTTTAGAATTATTAAAAGAATTTAATTTTCCGTTAATTGGAAAGAAAGGTAAATAAAATGGCAAAGAAAAGTTCAATACAAAAAAATCTAAAAAGAATTAAAATGGCGAATAGATATGCAAAAAAAAGAGAGAAGCTTAAAAAAATTATAAAAAATAAAAAACTTGAGCTATCTGAAAGATTTGCAGCGCAACTTAAATTAGATAAATTACCAAAAAATTCTTCTAAAGTAAGAATTAGGAATCGATGTGGAATTTCAGGTAGACCACATGGCTATTATAGAAAACTGAAAATATCCAGAATTGCTCTAAGAGATATGGCTTCTTCTGGAAAAATACCTGGAATTATAAAATCAAGTTGGTAGGAGGTTTATGGCAATAGTTGATCCAGTAGGAGATATGTTTACAAGAATAAGAAATGGGCAGATGAGAAATCTTAATTCTGTAGATATACCTGCTTCAAAATTTAGATCGAAGATCTTAGATATTTTAAAAAGCGAGGGTTATATTAAAAACTATTTTTTTGAAAGCAAAGATAATAATAAAAAAATTATAAAAGTTGATTTAAAGTATTATGAGGGAGCTCCAGTAATAAAAGAAATTAAAAGAATTTCTAAACCTGGTCGAAGGGTCTATTCTAGAGCTACAAGCATTCCTAAAATACAAAATGGTCTTGGTTTAGCAATAATATCAACTTCACAAGGTGTTATGTCCGACATAGAGGCAAGAAAAAACAATGTTGGTGGTGAAATAATTTGTAAGGTATTTTAATGTCGAAAATTGGAAAAAAAAATATTTTGTTACCTAAGGACACAACAATTAAAGTCGAAGGTGAAAAAATTACAGTTAATGGTCCAAAGGGAAGTAAAGTTTTATTTATTGATGATCAATTGTTTTCATCAAAGGTTAACGAAAAAAATGAATTCGATTTATCGCTTAAAGAAAAGTCTAAGGATAATAAAAACTCCTTAATGTGGGGCACTTACAGAAGTTTAATAAACAACGCAATTATTGGCGTTTCACAAGGCCACGAAAAAATTCTTGAGCTAAACGGTGTCGGTTTTAGAGCAAATTTGAAGGGTGAGATTCTAAATTTACAAATAGGCTTTAGTCACGATGTAAATTTTAAAATCCCAAAAGATGTTAAAATACTGGTAGAAAAACAAACCACTATAAAAATAAATGGGGTAGATAAAGAGCTTGTTTCTAAAATAGCTTCAGATATAAAATCATTAAAACCTGTAGAGCCGTATAAAGGAAAAGGAATTAAAGAGAAAAATCAATATGTTCTAAGAAAAGAAGGTAAGAAAAAATAAATGAAGAAACTAAACACTAAAATCAAAAGAACAAAAAGAAACAGAAAAAAACTAAAAGACGTAAACTCTGACAAATTAAGAATCTCAGTTTTTAAATCAACAAAGAATATTTCTGCTCAAATAATTGATGATAAAATTAATAAAACTATCGTATCTGCTTCTTCAACTGAAAAAGAAATAAAGAAATCAAAAATTAAAAAAACAGATTTGTCTAACGTTTTAGGAGAATTATTAGCAAAGAGAGCAAAAGATAAACAAATAAATAGCGTTTACTTTGACAGAGGTGGCTATAAATATCATGGGCGTATAAAAGCATTGGCCGACTCATTAAGAAAGAATGGATTGAAATTTTAATGCAAAATATAGATTCAAAAGAAAAATCGGATTTTAAAGAAAAACTTGTTGCAATTAATAGAATAACAAAAGTTGTCAAAGGTGGAAGAAGATTTGGATTTGCTGCTCTTGTTGTTGTCGGAAATCAAAAAGGATCAATTGGTATTGGCCAAGGAAAATCAAAACAAGTCCCTGATGCTATCAAAAAAGCTACAGAAGTGGCCAAAAGAAACCAAATTAAAATTCCTTTAAAAGATGGTCGAACATTACATCATGACGTTAAAGGAAAAAACGGTTCTGGAAAAGTATTTATGAGATCTGCACCTGCGGGCACGGGAATAATTGCTGGTGGACCTATAAGATCTGTATGTGAAGTTTTAGGAATTCAAGACGTTGTAGCAAAATCATTAGGTTCAGCTAATCCACACAATGTTTTAAAAGCCTGTGTTAATGGTTTAAAATCTCAAATTTCTCCGAAAATTCTTTCAAGTATAAGAGGAAAAAAAATCTCAGAAATAATTTCAAAAAGGGAAAATACAAAATGAAATTAAATAATTTAACAAAAACCAATACCAAAAAGATAAGACCTGGAAGAGGTATCGGTTCTGGCAAAGGAAAGACTTCTGGCAGAGGACACAAAGGTCAAAAATCTAGGTCAGGTGTTGCTATTAAAAGTTTCGAAGGTGGTCAAATGCCCCTATTTAGAAGATTACCGAAAAGAGGTTTCAAATCTGTCAATAGACAAAATATTGCGATTCTTAACCTCTCTAATTTACAAACTTTTCATGATCAAAAAAGATTAAATTTACAAGATAATTTAGATTTAAAATCCCTTCAAAATAAAAAGATAATTTCAAAAAAATATCAAAAACTTAAAATACTTGGTACTGGTGAATTAAAAAGTAAAGTAAACTTGTCTGTAGACTTTATCTCTAAACAGGCAAAAGAAAAAATAGAGAAAATTGGTGGCAAATTAACTTTGTTAAAGAGATAAAATTATGTCTAGTGAAAGTTTAAATCCAGGTGCTTTTAGTCATGCTACAGATTTAAAAAATAGAATTCTTTTTACTATACTTTTGTTGATAGTTTATCGTTTAGGCACATATGTTCCATTGTCAGGAATAGACCCAGTGGCTTTAAAAGAAATAATGGCATCTAGTCAAAAAGGTCTTCTTGGTATGTTTAATATGTTTTCTGGTGGAGCTGTTACAAGAATGGCTATTTTTGCACTAGGTATTATGCCTTACATATCTTCTTCAATTATAGTTCAGTTATTAACTGGAACTTCAGATTATTTTAAAAATTTAAAAGACCAAGGAGAAATAGGTAGAAAGAAAATAACTCAAATTACACGATATGGTACCGTGTTTATCTCTGCCCTTCAAGGTTATGGAGTAGCTGTTGGTATTGAAAATGCAGGTAACTTAGTTGTTGAGCCGGGAATGTATTTCAGAATCACCACAACAATTTCACTAGTTGCTGGCACAACTTTTTTAATGTGGCTAGGTGAGCAAATTACTCTTCGAGGAATTGGAAATGGGATATCCTTAATTATATTTTCTGGAATTGTTGCTGAAATTCCTCGCGCTCTAGCCTCAACCTTTGAACTCGGTAGAACAGGTGCTTTATCGGCTGTTATGATAGTAGGGATTTTTATTTTAGTTATTATAACAGTTTTATTTATAGTTTTTTTTGAGAGAGCTGTAAGAAAAATATTGATAAATTATCCAAAAAGACAAATGGGAAATAAAATTTACGGTGGGGAGTCATCACATTTACCTCTAAAAATCAATACTGCTGGTGTGATACCTGCTATATTTGCCTCTGCATTATTATTACTTCCAATTACTATGAGTAATTTTGGATTTTCAGAGTCAGATCTTTTTTTAAATATTTCATCTTTATTTACTCAGGGGCAGCCACTTTATATGTTGCTATATGCCTCAGGAATTATATTTTTTTCATTTTTTTATACTTCTATAGTTTTTAATCCTAAAGAAACTGCAGAAAATCTAAGAAAGTATGGTGGATATATACCTGGTATCAGGCCTGGTGAAAGGTCGGCTGAATATATAGAAACGATTCTAACTAGACTTACAACGATAGGAGCATGTTATTTAACTATAGTTTGTTTAATGCCTGAATTTTTAATAGCTAGATATCCAATACCTTTTTATTTAGGCGGAACTTCAATATTGATAGTAGTAGTAGTCGCAATGGACACTGTTACTCAAGTTCAAACAAGATTAATGAGTTCGCAATACGAATCGTTAATTAAAAAAGCAAAGTTTGGTAAATAATTAATAAATGAATATTATTATATTTGGTCCCCCAGGAGCTGGAAAAGGCACCCAATCCAACTTTATTGTAAAAAAATTTAATATGTTTCAATTATCAACCGGTGAGTTTTTACGAAAAGAAATGTCAAAAAACACTTTGGTTGGAAAAAAAATTTCTTCAGTAATTAATTCTGGAGGACTTGTATCAGATAATATTGTTTCAGATTTAATTGAAAATGTGATTTCTGATATTCAATATCAAAATAGAATAATTTTTGATGGATATCCACGAAATTTAAATCAGGTAAGCAACTTAGAAAACTTATTAAAAAAATATAATCAAAAAATTGATATTGTATTAAAATTGTCAGTAAGTTTAAAAACAATAAAAAAAAGAATTTCTGAAAGAAGATCTCAAGAACAAAGAGCCGATGATTACGAGGAGATCGCTATCAAAAGGTTTGAAACCTACGAAAAAAGCACTGAACCAGTGATTGAATATTACAAAAAATTGAATTTATTAAAAGTCATTGATGGTGAGAAGCCAATTGATCAAATAAGCAAAGAAATTAGCGATATTATTTCCCTTATATAGGGTTGACATTGTTCAATAACGTCATTAAATACGCTTTT
>MDSV01161458.1_pt1 | contig 13697 bp, 14 predicted proteins | sample 810851 | NCBI WGS metagenome assembly MDSV01 (sample SAMN05326640, study PRJNA326480) | marine metagenome | isolation source: seawater | place: Atlantic Ocean: North East | collected 2012 | reverse complement strand
TTTTTATTTATTCAGATTTTTTGCCTTTAGAACTATCTAGGTACTTAAAGAAATCACTATCGGGGTCAATGAGAAGTACATCAGATTTGTTTTCAAAAGTAGATTGATAAGCTTTTAAACTTCTAGTGAATTCATAAAACTCTGGATCTTTATTATAAGCATCTGCATAGATGCCGGTGGCTTTAGCGTCCCCATTACCCCTAAGTTCTTCTGCCTTTTTGTACGCTTCTGCAAGAATAATTGTTCTTTCACGATCTGCATTTGCTCGAATACCTTCTGCGATTTCTGTACCCTGCGCACGAAGTTCTTGAGCCAATCTTTCTCTTTCTGTTCTCATTCTGTTGTAAACAGATTCATTTACTTCAGTAGGTAATTCAATTTTTTTAACTCTTACATCAAGGACCTCAATGCCAAGCTCATTAGCTGCAACGGTATTAAGATCAGTAGTTAAAATATTCATCAATTCGTCTCTTTCTCCGGAAACCACTTCTTGGACAGTTCTAGTACCAAATTGGTTCCTCAGGCCTTCATCCACCCTTTGGGTCAATAAAGTTCTCATTGCGCTTAACTGCCCTCCAGATGAAGTTATATAAAACTGTTCGTTATTTGTTATGCGCCATTTAACAAAAGCATCAACAATAAGTCTCTTCTTTTCAGCTGTAAAATAAGGTTGAGGAAGAGCATCAAGTGTTAAAACTCTGGAGTCGAATTTTTTAACTGTGTGATAGATAGGAACTTTAAAGTGAAGTCCTGGATTAATTTCTGGTTCTACAATTTCACCAAATCTAAGCAAAATCGCAGTTTGTTTGTCATTTACGATAAAAATGGCATTGCTAAGAATGACAATAACAATCAAAGCAATAATCCCTATGTTTAGATTCAATGACTTCATGTTATCTTCTATCCTGTCTTCTTCTTAATTCTTCAATGACCCGATCTGTAATCTCTTGAATATTTGATCCAAGAGTTGTTGACGCTTGAGGTAGTGAGGCTTCATCTCTAGATCTTCTATTTGGGTCTAATGAAGCAGCTGCAATTTGGTCTAAAGGCAAGTATAAAATATTATTACCTTCTTTAACGTCGATCATTACCTTGGTACTGCTATTCATAACAGACTGAACTGCGTCCAAATATAATCTTTGCCTTGTAACTTCTGGAGATTTTGAATATTCAACAAGAAGTTGATCAAATCTTGATGCCTCACCTTCAGCTTCAGATATTACTTTTTGTTTATATCCTTCAGCATCTTCAACGGCTCTTTTGGCATCACCTCTCGCTATTGGGACAACCTCATTAGCATAAGTTTCAGCTTCGTTTCTTAATCTGACTTCATCTTCCCTAGCTTTTACAACATCATCAAAAGCTTCTTTCACTGCATCTGGAGGTCTGGATTCTCTAATTGAAACTGCTACAACTTCAATTCCAGTCTTGTAAGTATCCAATCTGGTTTGCAATCTAGACTTAACGTCCATGGCTATTTGTTCTCTTCCAACAGTTAAGGTACTGTCCATCGTTGTACTTCCCACAACATGTCTTAATTCTGCCTCAGAAGCTTGAGCTAAACTATCTTCAGGGGCTGAAGCCTCAAGAAGAAAAAAAACTGGATTGGATCGTTTGTATTGAACTGCAACTTCAACATTAACTATATTTTCATCTTTTGTAAGCATTGAAGAATTAGTAGTATGAGTGAATAGCTTTTCTGTATTTACAATAAACCTGTTATCGACGAATGGAGGATTCCAGTGAATCCCAGGACCTTTAGTTGTAGAGTATTTTCCAAATCTTAATATAACGGCTTCTTCTTGAGCATCAACTGTGTAAATGCCAAAAGCTGAGTAGATGAGAACAATAGCAATTAGTATCGACGGTAAAAGTTTTTTCAGTCCGCCACTGTCACCTCCAGACCCACCTCCAAAAATTGAGTTAATCTGAGCTCTAAACTTTTTAATTAATTCATCGATATCAGGAGGAGGATTATTATTTCTTCCCCAAGGGTCTCTAGAACCATTATTATTTCCTTGATCATTCCAAGACATGTATCCATTCTAAGTTGTTAATAAGAATAATGGAATTCAATTTTTGATCATAGATAGAATCTTCATAACCTTATCATCTTCATCTGAAAAAAATGTTTTATCCAAGTTAAATTTCTTTAGCCAAGTAATCTGCCGCTTTGCTAGCTGATAAGTTGCATTCGTTGCAAGCTCTATCATTTCTTCATGAGATACTTTGTTATCGATATAATCCACTACCTGTTTATAACCTACTGTTTCTAAAACCTTAATTCTTTTCCCATTTGTTTTCTTCAAAATATCTTTAGTTTCTTCTATAAGACCTTGATCTATCATTTTTTCAAATCTTTCTTTTAATTTTTCTTTAAATATTTTTTTGCATCTAGGAATTATTGCTATGGAAATTTTATCGAAATTATTTATAAGGCTTTTTTCTTTTTGTTTTTTTAAAGAGGTGAAGGAGGCTTTTGATAATTTGTTAACTTCTAGAGCTCTGAGAATTCTTTGTGAATCATTTGGTTTTATATTTTTCGCTGAAATTGGATCAATAATAGATAATCTTTGATGCATTTGTTCCCAACCAACCTTCTTAGCTTCCTTTAATATTTCTTCACGTAACAGATCATTCTTTTCGGGAAGTTTAGAAATTCCTTCAAATAACGAATGAAAATACATCATTGAGCCACCTACAAACAAAAAGTTTTGATTTTCGTCAGAAAGTTCTTTAGCGACTTCGTCTAAAAATTTTTTTACCGAAAACTCTTCTTCAACTTCCAGTACGTTAATTAACGCATGATAATTTTTATCTAAAATTTTCTGATCTGGTTTGCTACTTCCTATAGTTGCGTCTTTATAAAGCTGAACAGAATCGACGCTGATAATTTTTGAGGGGTAACGATTGTTAATTTCTATTGCAAGTTCTGTTTTGCCACAATGAGTAGGGCCTAAAATAGAAATTGCTTTCTTCATATTTTTTTGTTTTTATTTTAGGATAAATAAATATATTAAGGGAGAGAAAAATGTCTATGCAATTTGCAAATGTTTGGGAAAGAGTTGCCGATACAGTTGGCGATGAAATTGCTTTGATCAATGGAGATAAAAAATTAAGTTGGTCTTCGTTTGACGCTAAGGCAGCGAAAATAGCTACTATTCTTGAAGAATACGGATTGACTTCAGACTCTAAAGTAGGAATTTATCTCCATAACTCCAATGAATATTTAGAAGCACAGTATGGAGTTTTTAAAATTGAAGGCGTACCCATCAATGTAAATTACCGATACAAAGAAAACGAATTGATTTATCTTCTTGATAATGCAAATGCTGAAGCGGTTTTTTTTCAAGGTTGCTATGTTGACAGAATAAAAGCTATCAAAGATCAGCTGCCTAAGATTAAAGTGTATATTCAAATTGATGATGGGACTGAACCTCTCATGCAGGGAGCCATCGATTACGAAACTTCAATTTCTAGCTCAAAAGAACAAAAAAGATTCGACAGGACAGATCAGAATATTTACATGCTATACACTGGCGGTACCACTGGTATGCCTAAAGGCGTCATGTACAAACATGGAAGTTTTATCCCATCTATGCTCAAGACCGCCTTTGCAATGGGTTTTGAAGTCCCAGAAGATATTAGTGATTTAGAAAAAATCGTAAAACAAGCTAAGGAAAACGATAACCTTTCTGTGAGTATGCCTGCTTGCCCATTGATGCATGGAACAGGAATGTGGTTAGGAGCTTTTTTACCAATGTTCAGTGGCGGCTCAGTCGTCACAATAAGTGATTTGGGACTTAACCCTAAGAACGTTTGGCGCGAAGTTGAAAAACACAATGTTAATAGCTTAGTGATTGTAGGTGATGCTTTTGCTAAACCCTTGCTTGATGAGCTTAGAGAGGCTAAAGAAAAAGAAAACTTTTACGACATTTCTAGCTTAAGAGCGATGATCTCAAGTGGGGTCATGTGGAGTTCGGAAATCAAAGATGGTTTGCTTGAGATACATGATATGACTCTTTACGATGCTATGGGCTCCTCGGAAGGAGGAATGGGCTCTTCTGTTTCAAACCGAGAAACTCCAGCAAAAACTGCTAAATTTTCTCTCAATCCTGGAGTAATAGTTTTAAGCGACGATGGAAATGAGGTAGAACCTGGAAGCGACGTAATGGGGAAAATAGGCACAAGCGGTCTTGTTCCTGAAGGATACTTTAAAGACGAAAAGAAATCTGCTGAAACTTTTAAAGAGGTGAATGGTGTAAGGTACAGCTTTCCCGGTGACTACGCTACTATCAATGCTGATGGGACAATAAACCTTCTTGGAAGAGGAAGTAATTGTATTAATACAGCGGGAGAAAAAGTTTACCCTGAAGAAGTTGAAGAAGCTGTTAAGAAACATCCTGAGGTCTATGATTGTTTAGTGGTTGGGCTCAAAGATGAAAAATTTGGACAACGAGTGGTCGCTCTTGCCTCTTTAGAGTCAAAAGGTGTTTTGGATGAAGGAGAGTTGATAGATTTTACTAGAGAACAGTTATCCGGATATAAGCTTCCTAAACAGGTGCTTTTTGTCGATGAAGTAATGCGAGCTCCTAATGGAAAAGCTAACTACAAGTGGGCTAAAGAGGAAGCAGAAAAAAATCTTGGTTAGAGTGCTTCGTCTCCAGTTTCTCCTGTTCTAATTCTCACAGCTTTTTCTAGATCATAGACGAAGATTTTTCCGTCACCTACTTTTCCAGTGTTTGATACAGAAGAGATTGCGCTTATTACTGATTCGGTATCTTCATCTTTGACGGCTAACTCGATCTTTGTTTTAGGCAAAAAGTCATTTCGGTACTCTGTTCCTCTATACAACTCAGTTTGGCCTTTTTGACGACCAAAACCCTTAACCTCTGTTACGGTCATCCCAAGAGCATTTACTTCTGAAAGAGCCGCGCGCACTTCCTCAAGTTTAATTGGTTTTATAATTGCGGTAATAAATTTCATTGAACCCCCAGAAATAAATAATACACCCTTCTATTAAAAATAAATAATTACTTTTAATTAGGATGTAAATAAAAAAACCTTTTTTAAAGTTATAAAGAAAGATATTCAAAGGTTCTCTCTGATGCTCCTTCCCTCTGTTCTAAATAGTCTTTTGTGTGTTTAGAAATTTCTTCAGAAACCAAACTCAATTGCTTTTGCCAAATACTTTTTAGCTGTTCAGCATTATTACCAACTTCGAGTATGTTCATCTCAATAAGATCCTCTGCAATTTCTTGAAAATTATAAAAGCTATTTCCGGAAGAAATTGGTAGAGAATATCTAACAGCCTCTAAAAAATTTTGTCCTCCATGAGGTATTAGAGTTCCACCAATAAAAGCTATATCTGCGAGAGAAAATAAATCTTCTAAGTATCCAATTTCATCAATCAAATTAATCCTTTTTGAAAAATCTAACTGAAATTTATTTTCACTAAATAAAGCTACCTCTAGATTTGAGTTTTTCATTTCCTTCAGAATTTTATATGCGCGTTCTGGATGTCTGGGTACAAGAATTAAGACAGCTTTCTCATTCTTAAGCAGTTCAAAAGCATTTATGAGAATTTTTTCTTCTGGACTATGGGTACTTGCGCAAATTATTACCTGACTATCTTTTTTTTGATCGTTAAATTCTGTTTTAACTTTTTTAGCTGCTGACAAAGAGTCAAATTTGAACGAAAAATCTTTTTTTATTTTATGTTTATCTACTCCGAGCTCAATGAATCTTTGGAGATCATTTGCACCCTGACAAACTGTAAAATTAAGTTTGGAAAAAACGTTGCCAAGAACTGGCATAATTTTTTTATAACCCTGGAAAGATTTTTGAGACAACCTTGCATTTACTAAAAAGACTTTTTTATTTCGTTTGTTTAATAGGTCAATTAAGTTCGGCCATATCTCAGTCTCCAAAATGAAGGTGAGCTCAGGATTCCAAAATTTAAGAAAACGTTTTACAAAAAATCTTAGATCGAAAGGCAGATATTGATGCAGTACTGAATCTCCATATAAATTTTTTATAGTCGCTGAACCTGTTTGAGTGGTACAAGTCATTAAAATTTGATGACAGGGAAATCTTATTTTAATTTCTTCAACAAACCTTCTGCTTGCAAGAACTTCTCCTACAGAAACTGCATGAACTAGAATAATGCTTTTGGAACCTTTTGTGCCATTAAAAATTGATAGTCTCTCAAAATTTCTAGATAACTTTTCTCCAAATTTTAGAGACTTGTATAAACCCCTTATAAATATTAATGGGAGAAGTATTGCATAAATGAAATTGTAGGTTCTCATCAATGGGATTTTCTTATTAGTGCTATGAATAAGCAAATCGTTAAAAGTATAATCTCTATAGAATGGAAATTCTCCTGAAAATTTTAATGAAGCTTTTAAGCCTGATTCCTTTTAGGTTGCAAATGTTTATCGGAATGCTTTTCGGCAAAATTTTGTACAAATTTTTAGAAAAACGGCGAAAAGTAGTAATTTGTAATGTTTCAAAGTGTTTTCCAGATCTTAACCAAGAAGAAATAACCAATCTTGTAAAAAGTAATTTCACCCGTTTAGGCCAAGCAATTTTTGAAATATGTAACTCCTATCATTGGTCTGAAAGAAAGTTTTTAAGGAAGATAAAAAATATCAATGAATTCAAGAAAAAAATAGAGGCAATTCAAAACTCAAAAAACCTTTTATTAGTACCTCATACAGGGAACCTTGATTTTGTAGTCAGGGCGCCATCTCCTTTTTTAAAAGTCAATGGAATGCAAAAATCTGCTGAAAACAAATTATGGGATAAAGTTATGACTAAAGGTCGAGAGAAATTTGTAAATAAAATTTTTCTTCCTAACGAGGGGCGAAGTCTTCTAAAAACATTGAACAAAGGCGAATCAGTATTATATTTGCCCGATCAAGATTATGGTTTTAAAAAATCCATATTTGTAGATTTTTTCAATCACAAAGCTTTGACAGTAAAATTTCCCTCACTTTTAGTTAAACGAACCAACTGCAAAGTATTTTTATTAACTCTTGTTAGAGAAGGTAATTCTTATATAGGGGATTTAAAAGAACTGAAACTTAAAGGGGAAAAGTTAGAAGAAGATCTGAAGATTATTAACTCTGCAATAGAAGATTTCGCTCGATTGAATAAGTCAGAATACTTTTGGATACACAGAAGATTCAAAAACCAACCAGACGGAGAAGAGAGCTTTTACCCAAAAGACGCACTAAGATAATGTTAATTCAAAAAAACCATAATATTATCTATTAGTCTGACTTTTTTATACTTCACAGCAACAGCAATTAATAATTTTTCTGTTTGTTTAGTTGCTGGAGATAAATCATTTGCGTCTACAAACTCTAAATAATCTATTTTAAATCCAGCATTGGTTAGATAATCAATCGCAGGAGATTTCAAGCTATCAAAAGACGAAGTCTTGGATGATTCTGCAAGGTCTGTAAGGCAGGAAAAAATCTTTCCACAATATTTTTTGTCTTCTTCTGAAAGATAATTGTTTCTGGATGACATTGCCAAGCCATATTGCTCTCTTACGATTGGTAGAGAAACGATATCTGTTTTAATTTTTTTTCTTTTAACGTAATCCTTAATAATAAGTTGTTGTTGATAATCTTTAAGGCCAAATAAACAGACATCTGGTTCTATAAGCCTTAAAAACTTATTAACTATTGTTAACACTCCTTGAAAATGTATTGGTCTAGATGCTCCGCATAACACATCTGCAAATTTTGGTTCAATCACTTCAAGATTTTCGGCAAAATTTTCTTCAGGGATGAATAAATAATCACAGCCTATGTTTTCAAGAAGCCTAACGTCTTTGGTGAGCGTTTTAGGATAACTGGAAAAATCTTCATTTTTTCCAAATTGCAAAGGATTTACAAATATTGACACTATGGCCTCAGAATAATTATCTTTAGCGTGCTTTACTAAAGATAAGTGACCTTGGTGAAGGTTTCCCATAGTGGGGATTAAAGCAAAAGGATTTGAAAATTTAATAGACTCTATCTCTAGACTTGATTTGATTATTTTCATTAAAATTTAAGATTAAAAGGAATTCTCAGCAGATGGGAAATTTAAACTTTTAACCTCAGCAACATAATTTTTGAAGGCTTCTAAAATAGAATCAGATCCTTTCATAAAGTTTTTTACAAATTTGGGTGGCTTTTCCCAAGAGTAAGCTCCAATTGCATCGTAACAAACCATTATTTGCCCATCTGTTGCAGAACCTGCTCCAATCCCTATTGTTGGGACTTTTAAAACTTCAGATATTTCCTCGGCTAAAATTGCCGGCACGCATTCTAGAAGAATAATTTCTGCGCCAGCACTTTCTAGCTGCTTTGCTTCTGACAAAATTCTGTTTTTATCTTCTAAATCTCTGCCCTGAACAGAATATCCTCCTAATCTATTGACAGATTGAGGAGTTAGTCCCAAATGAGCGCAAACTGGAATTCCTCTTTGAGACAATAGTTCGGTAGTTTTAAGTATCCACTCTCCGCCTTCAACCTTTATGGAATTTGCTCCTGCTTGCATAAGTCGCATGGCGTTGTCATAAGCAAGTTTTTCAGTTGCATAACTCATGAAGGGCATATCAGCCATAATATGGCTTTTTTCATTTCCTCTTTTGACGCATCTCAAATGATAAAGTAAGTCTTCCATGGAAACTGGAATGGTTGAGTCATGGCCTTGAACAACCATGCCTAACGAATCTCCAACCAATATTAGCTCTACCCCAGCTTCGGACATTAATTTTGTCAAAGATGCGTCATAGGCAGTTAAGCAAGCAAATTTAGTTTTATTCTTTTTGTGAATTCGAAAATCTTCTAGAGTTATGTTTTTACTCATGATTCGATAATGAAATTTGATATCTTGCTACATATTAAATCTTGTTTTTCCATTGGAAAAAAGTGAGTTCCGTCGATTTTTTCAAAAATAAAATTTTTATTAGAAGAAAGAAATTCCCTAAATTCAGGAGCTAGAGTAGATCCTTCAGAGGCAAAAGGAACATAAGTTGATGTATTTATTTTTTTTATAAAACTTGTCCTAGCGAGATAAGAAACTGCAAAAGTTTTTGCTTCCCAATCAGGTTCACAGCTGAGATGTATTTGATTATTATGAGTTAAAACTCCGCCATTTATATATGATTTCAAAGAATCCTCAGGCCAGTTTTTAAATGCGCCTCTTCCCTGATAATGATTAAAAATTTCTTGCTTATCTGAAAATACAGACCTCCTTTTTTTTGCATTTGTGATCATCTCACTAGCTCTATTTTTTTTGAAAAAATTTATTAAAGAAATAAAAGAATAATTTGAAATATTAAAGAAAGGTATTTGCAATTTTAAGCTTTGAGGCTGTAAAACTGGATCGATTAAAATACTTTTATATATTTTATCTTTAAAATCAAAGGCCAATCTTGATGCTACTACCCCTCCCATTGAATGACCCATCAATATATTTTCTGAAGAAATAAATGTATCAAGAAATTTTTTTCCATCCTCAAAATAAGTTTTCCAAGATCTTAATTTTGATGGAATTGCGCTGGCTTTTGAAAGCCCATGTCCTCTTTGGTCCAAAGCATAAATTGAATATTGGCAATCTAATAGCTTATGCAATTTAAGAAAAAAGGGTTTATACGTTTCTGCATTAAAACCTGTGGCATGAAAGAAAAAAATATTTTTATTTTTATTGTCCCCTTCCAGATGAACGAAAGAAAAGCTTTCATTTGATATTTTGACTTCTTTTCTTTTTAGTAAATCCATTGATACTATTATTTGATGAAAGATGTAAAAGGCTTTCTAAGTGATAAGGAAGCTAAAAAATTACAAGAATTATTTCTAAAAGTCCACCATCTAGGTTCTGTTTTAGAAATAGGAACATATTGCGGAAAATCTGCATTGAATTTTTCAGATGTTGCAAAAGATGTAAATGGACTTATTTACACAATAGATCACCATACGGGTTCCGAAGAACATCAACTCGGAGAAGAATATCATGATTCGGAACTCTTCGATAAAAGGCTAAAAAAATTCAATACGCTCCCAGAGTTTTTAAATAATCTTAAATCAAAAAAAATGGCGAAATTTATCATTCCAATAATTGATAAATCTCAAAATGCTTCAAATTTTTTTTCTGAAAAGATTAGTCTTTTATTCATAGATGGAGGACATTCTTTTGAAACCGCTCTAAGTGACTACAATGCATGGAAGGATAAAATTTGCTCTAATGGGTTGTTAGTAATACATGACGTTTTTCCAAATCCCAAGGATGGAGGTAGGCCACCTTATGAGATTTATACTTTGGCAAGAGAATCTAAAGAATTTGATGATCTTGGGATTTATGAAACTCTAGGGATTCTAAAAAAAGTTTAAATTAGAATTCAAAAAAATTACTCGAAGGGCTAAATTTATTTATTGAGTTTCCTGCCAGAATGGCAGCACCCATAGTCCAACTTGGCTTTTCTACAGGCCAAAATTTTTTGTCTTTAAAAACATATCCTGTCCATAGAAGACCATCTTCATCGATTAAATTAAAAGTATCTTGCAATATCTCTTCTGCTTCGTTCATTAAACCTACTTTCGTTAATGATAAGACTAGTTCGGAAGATTCAGCAGCAGTCACCCATGGTTCTTCTTTCACGCACTTACACCCCAGTCCATCTACGACGAATTCATCCCATTTTTCTTTAAGGATCTTTATAGATTCTGATTTATTAAAGGCTCCTGACAAAACCGGATAGTACCAATCCATACTATATCGAGATTTACTTTCCCAGTTTCTATCAAATCTAAATGACCTACTTCTCAAGCAATTTCTTAAATTTGTTAATTGCTTGTCTGAAACTCTATCTTCTAGATTTAATTCTTTTGCAATCTTTTTATAACAAATAAGACTCATTAGGATAGAAGAGCAACCAGTTTTTAATGCATCATCCAGCCAAATATCTTTATCTTTAGCCCAAGAAAATTCTCCGTGTTTTGATTGAGCAGAAAGAGTGAATTCAATTGCGGAATCTAAAACTGGCCAATAGTCTTTTAAAAAACTTTTATTATTGAAATTTAAATAGTGATGCCACATTCCAACAGCAATATATGAGCTAAAGTTGGTTTCTTTCAAATCATTTTTATTTGGAGAATGATACAAAGACAACCAAGAACCATCACTCTCTTGATAGGCTCTTAGCCAGTCGTAAGCATTTTTTGACTGTTCTTCAAACCCTAAAACATCTAGACCCATTGCTGCTTCAACATGATCCCAAGGATCAAGTTTTGAATTTGGCTCCCATCGAATTCCTCCCTCTGAATCCTGACAAGACAAAATATATTTAGCAAAATTTAAATAGATTGTTCTATCAAAAATACTCTTAGAATTATTTTTTTTTGAAATATGCAACGACACTTTTAGCTATGATAGGTTGAAGGAGGAATTCTAGCACCTTTGTCAGAAAAGGTTTCTTCATCATGTCCCAAACCAAAAAGTCATGATATTTATTTATGATCCAAGATTTTTCTTTAGTTTCCCAAAATAAACATTGAAGCCACCAATAAGGCGAGTGAAGAGCATGGTTCCAATGTCTTTTCATAAATATAAAACCTCTGTCTTCTATCGATCCTTTAAATTGTTTATATTTAAAAATTCTTACATGCCCTCCTGGCATTTCCTGGTAGGCTCTACTCAACTTCCAGCAAACCCACTCAGGAAAATATTTAGGCACACTTGCGGCAAATATACCGCCAGGTTTTAAAACTCTTTCAATTTCTTCTATAACTGATTCAAAATCAATTATGTGTTCTAAAACTTCAGAACATATAACGTAATCAAATGAATTATTATTAAATGGAAGTTTTCTTCCGTCTGTTACGCCAAAAGAGCAGCTTTTACTGCTAGATGATTCATCAAATTCCTTGAAATTTTTTTTAGCTTTAAGGACATCCTCTTGACTCATATCAAAACCAAACACGTCTGCATCTACATACATGTATGCTCCGAAACAATGCCTTCCTTGTCCGCAGCCTAAATCTAGAATTTTTGAGCCTTTTTTAGGATTCAAATACTTTATATCAATTGTTTGCATGTTTAAAAATTTCTATTTCTTTAAAATAAACCTTTTCTAGTTTCTTAGCTATTGTCTCCCAAGAAAATTTTGATCTTGCTCTTTCCAAACCTTTTTCGGATAGTTCTTTAGCTTTATCTGGAGATGACAAAAGAAAATCGACTGTATTGAAAATATCTTTAGTACTTTTTGATGGAATTATGATTCCTGTATCCTTAACTACTTCCGGAAGAGCTCCTCCAGAGGTGGAAATTAAAGGAACTCCACATGCCATTGATTCAATTGCTGCAAATCCGAAGCCTTCATAAAGGGAAGGTATGACTGCTAGCTCTGCTTTACAGTAAGTTGCTCTAAGTTCTTCTTGGCTTAAGTTTGAAAAAAAATTAACTCTTTTTTGTAAATTAAGTTTTTTTATTAATCTTTCAGTATGGCCGCCTTTCTTTTGTTCTCCTATGACTGACAATGAAATATCTGGATAAACTTTTACCAGATTAGATAAAGCCTTCAAGAGATAGTCCAAACCTTTTAAAGGAACATCTGCGCTAGCTACAGTAACAAGTCTGAAAGGAACTTTTTTTATTTTTGAATCTGGATAAAATAAATTAAGGTCAATTCCGTTCATGACTCTTTCCATTTTGTTTTCATCAACTTGAAATTCATTTTTTATATCTTCCATGGATGAATTTGAAGGCACCACAATTTTTTTAAGTCTTTTTGCAACGAACTTTTGCATTACAAGAAAAGAGTGCCAACGTCTCATAAGAAGTTTTAAAAAATAATCATTAGTACTTTGTAACTGATATTTAAGGTCCTTTGATATCGGATGATGAATTGTAGTAACTAAGGGCTTTACCTTTTGAAAAAAAAGTAGCTCATACGCAAGACTTTGGTTATCGTGAATAACATCATATTCATTAAAATTTTTCTTGATAATTTTTTTTATTCTTTTGCCAAAGGTATATGGCTCTGGAAAACCTCCTGAATTCACACTCAACCATTCAAATAAATTCAATGGATTTAGTAATTCAGTCGGATTGACGTCAAAAAACTTACTTTTTTTTTCGTAGAGACCTAAACTTGGAATTTTCACTAACTTGATTTCAGGATCTAAATTAGGATAAGGCGGTCCTGAAAAAACATCTATCTCATGTCCTAAATCATTAAGTGCTTTGGAAAGATATTTAACGTAGATACCCTGCCCGCCTGAAAAAGGTTTGCTTCTATAGCTAAGGAAAGCAATCTTAAGTTTTTTCAAGTTTGTCCCTTAGCTAACCAGTGTATGCCATTCTGGGAAAGAGGATCTTTTTCCTCTCACTTGATCAAAATAATTTTTCTGAAGAATTTCAGTTAACTCGCCTCTCGCTCCAGAGCCAATTTTCTGATTGTTGACTTGAGTAATTGGAACAACTTCAGCTGCTGTTCCTGTAAAAAAAAGTTCCTCAGCAGATAAAATATCTTCTACGGTTAAGTCAGATACATTCACTTTCATACCTATTTCTTCAGCAAGAGAGATAATGGCCTTTCTGGTTATGCCGTCTAAAGAAGCCTCTAAATTTGGCGTAAGAAGCTCATTATTTTTTATAACAAATAAATTTTCTCCTGATCCTTCCGATATAAAATT
>MDSV01136914.1_pt1 | contig 13698 bp, 12 predicted proteins | sample 810851 | NCBI WGS metagenome assembly MDSV01 (sample SAMN05326640, study PRJNA326480) | marine metagenome | isolation source: seawater | place: Atlantic Ocean: North East | collected 2012 | reverse complement strand
GTGTCATTAGCGTTAAAAGATACATTGTCTGATGTTTTTGCAGGTTTACATATATTGTTAAGTAAAAAAGTTCAGGTTGGTGATTTTGTTCAAATAGATACTGGTGATATGGGCTATGTCCAAAATATTTCCTGGAGAAACACAACAATAATGGAGAGAACGAACAATATAATTCATATTCCTAATACGAGGTTATCATCAGCGATTATTAAAAATTTTGATAGTGGAGACCCAAGCTTTTCTATCAAGATACCTGTTGGTGTTGGTTATGGCTCTGACCTTGAAAAAGTAGAAAAAGTGACTCAAGAAGTCATTGATGAAATACAAAACTCATTAGAGGAGACTAATAAAAATTATCAGCCAGCCATGCGATTTCAGAACTTTGGGGAGTCTAGTATTAATCTTATGGTGTATTTTAGAGGCAATAGGTATGGAGACCAAAACCCTATAATTAATTCTTTTATAAAACTTTTGCATAAAAAGTATGCATTAGCTGGTATTGAAATACCTTTTCCGATGAGAACCATAATTCATAAAAATGAAAAGCAATGAAAGGTTATATAACTATAGCCTCTTTATTTGCTGCTTTGGCAATTTTATTTGGTGCTTTTGGTTCTCATGCTTTAAAGGAAAGACTTAGTGCCCAAAGCCTTGAGGTGTATGATATAGCTACTAGATATTTAATGTTCCATGCACTCGGTATATTTTTAATAGCTCTTCTAGGATTTCAACTACCTAAAGAATCCTTAGAAATACCTGTCATAATGATGATTGGTGGTACTTCTATTTTTTCAGGCAGCTTGTATTTAATAGCAATGCTTGATTTTAAAAAATTAGGTATGGTAACCCCAATTGGTGGACTATTATTAATTGTTAGTTGGTTGTTGTTAGCCTATAATACATATAAAACAGTTTAAGAAATTTTTGGGTATTGCTGGGCAAAGGCATTTAAGTTTATTTGCAGCTATGTCACTTGTTGTCTCAAGTATGATTGGGACAGGAGTTTTTACTAGCCTGGGATATCAATTAAATGATATTCAATCTGGATTCTCAATTTTAATGTTATGGCTTACTGGCGGAGTTATTTCATTATTTGGTGCGTTGTGTTATAGTGAGTTAGGGGCAGCATTACCTAAATCAGGCGGAGAGTATCATTTACTCTCCAGAATTCTGCATCCTTCAATTGGTTTATCTGCGGGCATTGTATCTGCAACAGTTGGTTTTTCTGCACCTGCAGTTATAGCAGCAATTGCATTAGCAAATTATTTGGAACCAGTTTTCCCAATCATAAATGAAAAATTTTTTGCTGTAATTGTTATATTGACAATAAATGCCATTCATGCATTCAGTCTTAGATTCGGAAAATCTTTTCAGACTTGGTCAACATCATTTAAACTTTTTGTAATGTTCTTATTTATTATTGCTGGTATTTTTTCTTTTAACAAGCAGAATATTTCATTTCTTCCAAATTCATCAGATTTAGATATATTGTTTAGTCCAGAGTTTGCTGTTAATCTTGTATGGGTTTCATATGCCTATGCAGGATGGAATTCTAGTATATATGTTATAGGAGAGATTCAAAAACCGGACAAAAATATTTTTAGATCAATTTTGATTGGCACAATCGTGGTCACATTTCTATATATTCTTTTAAATTATGTATTTCTTATCGTGTCTCCAATCGGTGATTTGAGAGGTGAAATCGAGGTGGGATACATTTCAGGATTAAGTTTATTTGGAGCTGAATATGCAGGTTATATATCACTATTAATAGGGTTATTATTACTTTCGACAGTTAGTAGCTACATTTATGTAGGTCCTAGAATAATTCAGGCAATGGGAAAAGATTATTCTAAGTTATCATTTTTATCAAAAACGAACAAGAATGGTATTCCATTTAATGCTTTTGCAGCTCAACTTATCATAAGTTTAATTTTTATACTATCCTCGACCTTTGAACAGGTAGTTTTATATACAGGAATCATACTAATTATTACGACTACTATTACTGTTTGCTCGCTTTTATATTTACGAATTCTAGAACCAGATCTTAAAAGACCTTACAAAACATGGGGGTATCCATATACTCCAATTATATTTATTATTCTAAATTTATGGGTGCTTTTTTATACATTTACTATACAGCCATTAGAATCGATGGTTGGAATATGTTTGATGATATTTAGTTTGGGATTATTTTATGTAATAAAAAAATAAAAAAATATGAATCTTAAGATAAAGCCAGTTAACGAAGTTGTAAGAAAAATGTATGAAAATCACAGTCATTTTCATCAGGGAGATTCTGGATTAGATGTTTATATTGTCGAAGATCAAATTATAAATCCTAAAGAAACAGCTCGAATTAAACTTGGGATACATTGTGAAAATCTTGATGGGAGATCATATTTTTTAATGTCACGCTCAAGCATTTCAAAAACCCCATTACGCTTGGCTAATGCTATTGGATTGATAGATTCTGGTTATAGAGGTGAAATAATGGCTGCAGTTGATAATATTAAAGATATATCATATAAAATTGAGGTAGGGCAGAGGTTATTTCAAATTGTTGCTATGGATGGTTCATCCATTCGATTTGACATTAGCGATAGTTTATCAGATACTGCTAGAGGTAAAGGCGGATTTGGGAGTACAGGGAAATAATTAATTTTTATGACAAAATGGCACCATATGTGATGTATTCATATGATGTTATGCACGAATTTTAGATTTGGAATAATATTTGTAATGTTTGAAATGATTAATTTTTTTTAATGGGTGTTGAAAATTCTACAAAAATTTGTTATGTTCCCGCCCGTTATTTAAATAATTAAAATTTCGTTAAAACACAAATAAGGAGTTAAAAAAATGGGTTTAAGTTTAAAACCATTATCTGACAGGGTTGTAATTGAAGCAGCTGCTGCGGAAGAAAAGTCATCTGGTGGAATAATATTACCAGACACTGCTCAGGAAAAACCTCAGCAAGGAACTGTTGTTGCTGTTGGACCAGGTAAAGTAAGTGATTCTGGGGCATTAATAAAAATGTCTGTCAAGGAAGGTGATAAAATTTTATACGGTAAGTATTCTGGCACTGAAGTTAATGTTGCTGGTACTGACTACATAATCATGCGCGAGAGTGATATTCTCGCGGTAATGTAAGGAGTTACAAAAAATGGCTAAAGAAATACAATATGATGTAGAAGCTAGAAGCGCGCTTAAAAATGGTGTTGATAAGCTTGCTAACGCAGTAAAAGTTACACTAGGACCAAAAGGTCGTAACGTAGTTATTGAAAAGAAATTTGGTGCGCCAACTGTTACTAAAGATGGGGTCACTGTTGCAAAAGAGATAGAGTTAGATAATAAAATGGAAGACGTGGGCGCTCAAATGGTTAAAGAAGTTGCTTCAAAAACTTCTGACGTAGCTGGAGATGGTACTACTACTGCTACTGTCCTCGCGCAAGCTCTAGTAACTGAAGGACTGAAGAACGTAACAGCTGGAGCAAACCCAATGTCAATTAAAAGAGGCATTGATGCGGCAGCTGGAGCTGTAGTTGAATCACTAAAGTCACAAAGTAAAGATCTTCCTGACTCAAAGCAAATTGCTAACGTAGCTACTATCTCCTCAAATGATGACAGAGAAATTGGAGACAAGATAGCTGAGGCAATGGAGAAAGTTGGTAAAGATGGTGTTATTACAGTCGAAGATAGTAAAACAGCTGAAACGTACCTAGAAACTGTTGAGGGTATGCAATTTGATCGTGGATACTTGTCACCTTATTTTGTAACTAATTCAGAGTCTATGGATGCAGAATTAGAAGATCCATACATACTAATTCATGATAAGAAAATCAGTAATATGAAAGATCTTTTACCACTATTAGAAAAAGTTGTTCAAACTGGTAAGCCAGTAGTCATCATTGCTGAGGATGTAGAAGGTGAAGCTTTAGCAACATTAGTTGTGAACAAACTTAGGGGAACTTTTAAGGTTCTTGCTGTTAAAGCCCCTGGGTTTGGCGATAGAAGAAAAGCAATGCTTGAGGATATAGCAGTACTTACTGGTGCAACAGTAATATCTGAGGAAGCTGGTTACAAACTAGATAATGCTTCTATAGAGTACCTTGGTACTGCAAAAAGAGTAATCTCAGATAAAGATAATACAACTATTGTTGATGGAAGTGGATCATCTGATGCTATTTCAGCTAGAATAAATGAAATTAAGGTTCAAATAGAAAAAACTACTTCTGATTATGATCGTGAAAAATTGCAAGAACGTTTAGCTAAGCTTTCAGGTGGTGTAGCAGTAATAAATGTTGGTGCTGCAACTGAAGTTGAAATGAAAGAGAAAAAAGCAAGAGTAGAAGATGCATTGCATGCTACTAGAGCTGCTGTGGAAGAAGGTATAATTCCTGGAGGTGGTGTAGCACTGCTTCGTGCGGTTTCAGCTTTAGATAAGGTTAAAGTTGATGATGATCAACAAGTTGGTGTTGATATTGTTAAACGCGCTTTAGAAGCACCAGTCAGACAAATATGTGCTAATGCTGGGGTGGAAGCTTCTATTGTTGTGCAAAACATTAAAGACAAAAAAGCTGATAATGGATATGATGCTAGAAATGATGAATATGTTAAAATGTTTGAAGCAGGTATAATTGATCCTACTAAAGTTGCAAGAGTTGCAGTACAGAATGCTGCTTCTATTGCAGGTATGATCTTAACAACTGAAGCTGCAATAACTGAAATTCCAGAAGATGATAAGATGCCACCAATGCCACCAGGTGGTGATATGGGCGGAATGGGCGGAATGGGCGGAATGATGTAATCATCAACCCATAAAGTCTCAAAGTAATGAAAAGCCTCATTTTTTAATGGGGCTTTTTTATTTTTAAAAACTTCATGTTCATAAAAGATGGCTTAAGTAATTTTTTGATTCGAAAATGAAACAAAAATTGAAAAAACTTTTTATAATCGATGGTTATGCAATATTGTATAGAGCTCATTATGCATTAATTCGTAATCCTCTTATTACTAGCTATGGTCTTCATACCAGCGCTTTATTTGGTTTTACAAATCAATTAATTAAGGTTATCAAAGATGAAAAACCCGATTATTTAGTCTGTGCTTTTGATTCAAAGGAAAAGACCTTCCGCCATAAAATCTATTCTGATTATAAAGCTAATAGGCCTGAAATGCCTGAGGAATTACAAAAACAAATACCTCATCTATGGGAGCTGCTGGATGGGATGAATATTCCAGTACTAAGAAAGCCAGGTTATGAGGCCGATGATATTATTGGTACTGTAACGGAATCTGTTTTAGATAAAAAAATTGAATCATTCATAGTTAGTGGAGATAAAGATTTCATGCAGCTTATTAATGATAAAGTTTTTCTATACACTCCTGGTAAAAGAAATTCTGCTCCTGATATATATGATAAAGAAGGTGTCATTAGAAAATGGGGATTACCTCCAGATAAAATAATTGATTTATTAGCTTTGATGGGTGATTCCTCGGATAATGTTCCTGGTGTAGCCGGTGTTGGGGTTAAAACAGCTGTGAAATTGTTGAAAGAATATGATAATATTGAATCTGTATTAGATAATGCTTCAAAAATATCAAACAAACGAGTTCATAACGGTTTAATTAATGGCAGAGATAAAGCTTTTTTAAGTAAAGAATTAGTTACAATTATCAAGGATGTTGATGTAGATACTAATGTTGAAAATTTCTTATTGAAATCTTTTGATCAAGAGGCATTAGGGAAAAAATTTGAGCAATTAGAATTTTACGCATTATTGAAGTATCTTGCTATTGATGCGCCTGAAGAAAATGTTACAAAAAAAGAAGAGAAAAATTACCATACTATATTAGACCTTAAAGCTTTGAAAGAGATGGTTGCTGATTTGAAGAACGCCAAATATGTGTCCATTGATCTAGAGACGACTTCTGTAAACCCAATGCTTGCAGAAATTGTAGGTATAAGTGTATCATATCAAAAAAACTCTGGTTTTTATATACCTATACTTTATCCTGAAAAAGAGAAAAACAATTTTGGCGATAATGATCTAGAAGTTGTTTTAAGTGCAATGAAAGAATTTTTTGAAGATAAAGATATAAGGAAAGTTGGACAAAATATTAAGTATGATGCCTTGATTCTTTTTAGGCATAATGTAAAATTACCTAATATATTTTTAGACACAATGATAGCAGCACATATCTTAAATCCTGCTGCCAGATCCTATAAATTAGATGTGCTAAGCATTGAATATTTGAATTACAATATGATTCCCATTGAAGACCTTATTGGTAAGGGTAAAGATCAAATAACAATGGATTTTGTACCGCTAGATAAAATATCTTACTATGCAGCTGAAGATGCAGATATTGTGTTTCAATTAGCCGAAATTTTTGCCCCTAAGCTTGAAGAAAAGGATCAACTAAATTTTTTCAATGAAATTGAAATGCCATTAATTGATGTTCTGATGAAGATGGAGAATGAAGGTGTTTATGTAGATGAAGATTTATTAAATGAAATGTCATTAAACATTGGTGAGAGACTAGATCTACTTGTGAAAAAGATTCATAATATTTCTGAAGAAGAGTTTAATATAAATTCAACACAACAACTTGCCAAAATATTATTTGACGACTTAAAGCTTACTCAAATAAAGAAAAGATCTACTGCTGAAAATGTATTAAAAGAACTTGTAAATGAGCATGAGCTTCCTGAACTTATACTTTCTTATCGTAAATTAAATAAATTAAAAAATACCTATATTGATGCTTTACCTGCAGCGATAAATAAAACCACACAAAGGATTCATTCAACATTTAATCAAACTATAGCATCAACAGGAAGACTTTCAAGTACAGGGCCTAATTTCCAGAATATACCGATACGTACTAGTGAGGGAAAAGAGATTAGGAGATCATTTATAGCCCAAAAAGAAAATTGGGGGATTTTGTCTGCAGATTATTCACAAATAGAATTAAGAATAATGGCTCATTTATCTGAAGATAAAGAATTATGTAATGCCTTTAAAAATAATTTAGATATTCATGATCGTACTGCAAGCTTGATATATAATGTGCTACTAGAGGATGTTCAGCCTGAAATGAGAAGGACAGCAAAAGTTATTAATTTTGGTATTATGTATGGAGCTGGGCCTTTTAGAATTAGTCAAGAGCTTGGAATTTCTAGAAAAGCGGCTCAAGATATTATTAAGGAGTATTTTATTCAATATTCTGGTATCCAAAATTACATCGATGGTATGCTCTCAAAAGCAAGATCTGATAATTACGTTGAAACTATTTTAGGTAGGAGAAGGTATGTATGGGATGTAAACAGTGATAATGCACTTAAAAAACAGGCTGCTGAGAGAATAGCAATAAATATGCCTATCCAAGGATCAGCAGCTGAATTAATTAAAATTGCAATGATTGACATTCAAAAAAATATAGAAAATGATAAATTAAATTCAAAAATGATATTACAGATTCATGATGAACTATTATTTGAATACCCTCCCGATGAAAAAGAACATTTAATATCGATGGTCAAAATATCAATGGAGAATGCTATGAACCTTAATGTTCCAATAATTGTAGATTATGGTTTTGGTAAAGACTGGTTTGAAGCACATTAAGGATACATATTGGAAGCAAGTATTACATTAAAAAAAGTTGGAAAAAAAATTCATGATAAAACAATTGTGGCTGGACTAACCTTTGGAATAGAGAGAGGTTCTTTAGTCGCAATTATTGGTGCGAATGATACAGGGAAATCTACACTTTTGAGACTATTATCAGGCACTGAGAAGCCAGATTATGGAAACATATTCATTCATGGTCTGGATATGCAAAAGCGCAAAAGAAAGACTCGCGGTTTAGTTGGTTTTGTGCCTCATGAAACAGATTTAGATCCCTGGCTTACTATAGAGCAAAATATTAGATTTTCTGCACTATTATACAATGTAAGTGATCGTGAGTACCGTTTCCGATTACAATCTTTTTCTCAAATATTAAACATTGAAGATTTTTTGCATGAAACATCCTCTAATGTCTCTTATGGAATTCAGAAAAGGGCAATGCTTGTAAGAGCATTAATTCATGATCCGGAGATTTTAGTTTTAGATGAACCCACTGGTTTTATGGACGCTCCATCATCAAGATTGACCTGGGATTTATTAAAAAAAATTAAGGGTGAAAAATCGGTTATTTATGTTAGTAATTCCTTACCAGAGGTTGAGCAAGCTCATGATAGAATACTTGTTTTTAAAGATGGTAGGATAATCATGGACGGTAACCTTGATAAATTGCTTGAGAGTACTCTTGATTATCATCAATTTCAAATAGAGTTTGAGAATTTGAGTGATGAACTCTACAAATCGCTTAGTAACATAGCAACTGTTGTGTCTCCAAGCAGAATTAATAATATTTTTCATTTTTATGGTCGTGAGAGAAATGTGTTTTTTGATATTGTTAGAGCAGCATCAGAAAATTATATGATTGATTTGAATGTGAAGAAACTTGGTCTTGGTGATTTAATGGATTCTGAATTTGCAGGTGGAGGTTTAGATTGATAAAAGCATTATTATTAAGAAGAGCCTGGTTAATAGGAAATAATTTAACAACTAGTGTAGTTATTTTATTTTTGTTCCCATTAAGTATTTTTATTTTTACAAATTTAGCACTTAGGAAAATACCTGCCATTGGATTATATGATATTGAGTTTGATGTATGGACTTATCCTAGTATGATATTCTTGGTGGCGGGTTTATGCATATTACCATCTATTTTTAGGGACGTGTTTGATTTGAGAGTCCATAAAAAAGTATTATCCTATTTATCATTATCTCCACATTCAAAACGTTATATGATATTAAGTTTTTCTATAGTCTCAATTGCTGAAAGTTTAATTTTTGGTTTTGTATCCATTATTTTATTCTCTGCATTGATCCCTTATCCTTTTGGTTTAATAAAAACTGTTGGGTTTATATTATATTTTTGTATTTATGTATTTCTTTTATCTAATGTGTTTATTACCATTTCAATTTTATCAGATAAGTTATCTACGATACTCATTTCAGTATTTGTATTTATTTTATTTTTACTTTTTGGAAGTGGTCTAATTATCAGTCTTAGTTATTATCCATCTTCCCTGGAGAATACCTTATCTGCACTACCTTTAGTTATGGTAATCAAAGCGATGCAGTCTTATTTGTTTAGTGGGTTTATTAATTGGGTTTTTACAGTTATCCCTTTATTAACAAGTTTATTATTACTAAGCATAAATTCAATCTTAATTAGAAATAAACTTAGACAATAATTTTGTTGTTTTCAAAAAATCATTAATTATAGATTAATTCTCTTAATGAAAAGTGATAAGATCATTGGGCCTAAAGCATATATTAATCTTGATAGGTGTAGATCAAATCTACTAGCTATACAAAAATCGATTGGGGATAAAAAGCTTCTTTGTGTAGTTAAAGCAAATGGTTATGGGCACGGTTCAATACAAATCGCAAAAGCTATTGCAAATGTAAGGAATGTGAAATTTGCTGTTTTTTCATTTGATGAAGCCCTTGAACTTCGTAGTGCAAAAATAAAAAATGAAATATTAGTATTTTCCAAATTACAGAAAAACAATATAGAATTAGCGTATAAGGAAAATGTAACTCTTAACATTTCTTCTTTTGATGATATAGAGCATGTTGATTCATTTTATTTAAGGAATAAAGTATCACCTAAATATCATCTAAAATTTGATACAGGAATGACGCGTCTTGGATTTGACATTGAGGATGCAGAGGCAGTATGTAAGAGTTTGAGTAAGTCTTTAGGTCCTTTTATCGAGGGCGTATACACACATTTTGCAACAGCAGATGAAGGAGATTTATCTTATGCAGAAAAACAGTTAAATGATTTTAAAATAGTAATTAAAAAAGTTGAAAACTTTGGTTTAAAATTTAAATTCATTCATTGTTCCAATAGTGGTGCGGTTTTGAATTTAGAGGAATCATATTTTAACATGGTCAGAGTTGGAATGCTTTTGTATGGTGCATTACCCTCAAATGAGGTTTATGATAACATTGGAATTAGGCCAATTATGAGCTTTTGTGGTAGTATTGTTAATGTTAGAAGTGTAAAGAAAGATACACCAGTCAGTTATGGAGGTGTGTATAAGACAGTATCTGATACAAATATTGCTGTAATTCAAACAGGTTTCGCGGATGGATTTCCTAGGCCATGGTTTGATAAGGGTTATGTGATTTATAACGGACAAAAATTTAAGATTGCTGGACGAGTTTGTATGGATCAGTTGATGATTGACTTTGGTAATGTAGTTCCAAAAATTGGTGATGATGTATTGTTTTTTGGTGACAACGAGATTGGAAACTTGCCTGTTGAAATCATTGCAGATCAGATAAATAGTACACCTTATGTTTTGTTCACAGCTATAGGTGGTAGAACAAAATCAATTTATATAAATAAAAATAAATTTTGAAGAAATTATACAATCAAAAAAGTAAAGATTTACTAGTGAAAAAACTTGAATCTGAAAATTTCAAGCGTATTACTTGTTCATTTTATAAATATGTATCTATAGTTGATCCCATAACATTTAGAGATAAAGTTTATAAGGACTTTGATAATCTTGAAATTTTAGGGAGGGTATATGTAGCTGGAGAGGGGATAAATGCTCAAATCAGTGTGCCAGATAAAAATTGGGATTTGTTTATAGAGGGGATAAATGGAATTAAATTATTTAATGATGTTGATATAAAAACTGCAATTAGTGATGGTATCTCTTTCTATAAGCTAATTGTGAAAGTAAAAAAAGAAATAGTTGCTTACAATATTCCAAAAAATAAGTTTGATATGAATGTTGTTGGCAAGCATTTAAATACAAAACAATTCAATGAGGCTATGGAGCATTCTAATACTACAGTTATAGATATGCGAAATATTTATGAGAGCGAAGTCGGAAAGTTTGTTTCAGCAGAGATACCACAAGTTGAAAAATCTAAGGACTTACTTCCAAAAGTTAGAAGAATGTTAAAAGGTAGAGAGAATTATCAAGTATTGCTTTATTGCACCGGAGGTATACGTTGTGAAAAGGCTAGTTCATATTTAATAAATGAAGGCATAAAAAATGTCAAACAATTGCAAGGTGGTATAATTCAATATGCCCATGATATCAAAAAGGAGGGCTTGGAATCTAAATTTGTAGGTAAAAATTTTGTATTTGATGCTAGGCTCGGTGAGAGAGTAAGTAAAGATATTATTTCAAAGTGTCATTTATGTGGAGAAAAATCTGATAGCCATAAAGATTGCAAAAATGATGCTTGTCATATACTTTTTATACAATGTCCAAAATGTAATGAGAAATTAAATGGTTGCTGTTCTGTTGAATGTAAAAAAATAGCCTCCTTACCAATTGATGAGCAGATAAAATATAGAAAGAATCAAAAATTTGTTGATAAAAGAAGATATTTTAAAAGTGCTAAACTTTAATTTATAAAAAATTGAAATTACCAACTTTATACTCATTTCGCCGCTGTCCATATGCTATGCGAGCTCGGATGGCCTTATATTATTCTAAAATAAATTATGAGCATCGTGAAATTTTACTTAGAAAAAGACCTGAAAAATTATATCAACTTTCATCAAAAGGAACTGTTCCAGTATTAGAGCTTCCAAATGGTGATATAATTGATGAAAGTTTTGATATTATGAAATGGGCACTATCTATTAATGATCCAGAAATGTGGTTTGATAAGCATAAGGAGGAGCAAGTTGATCTGATAAAACTAAATGATAATAAATTTAAAAAATGGTTAGATAAGTATAAATACCATGTTCGTTTTCCAGAATATTCATTGGAGTATTATAGAAAAGAGTGTGAAAAAATATTAGATATCTACGAATGTAGACTTAAAGATAAATCCTTTCTTTTTGGCGTTTCCATATCTTTAGCAGATATTGCTATCATGCCTTTTATTCGTCAATTTTCTAATGTGGAAATTGATTATTTTAATAAAAGGTTTAATTATCTTTCAAAATGGAAGAAAAGTTTAACATCATTAGAAATTTTTTTTGAGATGATGAATAAGTTTGAAGTTTGGGAGGAAGATAAAAAAGGGGAGAGTATTCTATTTACTTAACTGTCTAATCATCATCTGGGTTTCTGACCCATGAGCGCCTATCTCTAAAAGATTTAATTTTCATGTCTGCCCAATCATTTACTATATGTTTAATTCGTTTTAATTGTTCTGGATTATCCTTTATTGAATCATCAAGTGTTTTCAACATTTCATTTCTCTGTGCGTCAACATCATTTGAACTTCTATTATCATGCTCAGCTATTGCGTTTTTTTCTTTTTCAAATTGAGACTGTCTACGCTCGACTTCTTTGACTTGGCCTTGGTTACTCCATGTAATCGCAAATCCAATTATTATAAGAGCAATGATAAGTATTATGCCGCTATCCATATTTAACTTCCAATCATAATCGGTTGAATACCTAATCCTACCCAGTAAAATATTATCATGACAATGATAATAACTAATGCAGCCGGCCAGGCGAAAGTTGCCATTCTTATAAAATCTTTAGCATCTAAAAGTCCAGCAGAATACACTACTGAACTTGCGGGTGTTCCAATAACTAGCCAGAATGCCATGGATGTAGAGATGGCAAGCGCAACACCAACAATTATTGGATTAGTACCAGAGCTCACAGCCATTTCAAGAACGACAGGTCCAATAACAGCAACAGTGGCTCCTGCACTCATCAAGTTTGTCATTAGAGCTCCTATTAATGCAACTAGAATTGCTAATGGAAGACCTTCTTGAATGTTATATGTTGTTAAAATATTAATCAAACTATCTGCCAGCCATTTAGCAGCACCACTAGATTTAAATACAGCACCAAGACTTATCGCTCCAGCATAAAGTACAATAACTCCCCAGCTTACATTTTTTTCATAATCTGACCATGAGGTTAAGCCTAACAACATAAATAACACTGTCCCTGTCATTGCTACTCCTCCTAAACCTAAAGGGAATCCAAGCATCGGAGCGATTAAATCTTTATCTGTTATCCAGGCAATTATCATTAATAGTGCTATACCAGCAACCATCCATTGTTCGCGGGTCATTTTACCATGTTTTTTTAAATCTTCTCTCAATGTATTAACTGCATCTGAAAGATCATCTACTTCTGGTTTATATAAGAAAGGTAATAGAAATGCAAAAAATAAACCAAGGAATACCGTGTAGAAAGAACCCAGTATCATCCATTGCATAAAACTTATTTCATATTCTGGACCTAGATTACCAAGAAAACCAATCATTATGGCATTTCTAGCACCTCCGGTAGGACTCATTGGCGCTCCAACCATACAGCCTATAGCAATCGACATCATCAGTAATTTACCAAGCTGGGTTGCGTCTCCAATTTTTTTACTAGTTAACGTGTAAAGTGCCATTGCAATCGGTAAAAACATAGGGGCGATGGAGGCTTCGCTTATAAATGCAGATGGTATAGCTGTGCCAACCAAAATTCCCAGAACGATATTCCGAACTTTAGTTCCAGCTAAATTCATAACTAGCATACCAATACGCTTATCTAGCCCATATTTGACCATTGTTGCCCCCATAGCTAGAGATCCAGCTATGAACCAGACAGCATCATGAGCATATGTT
>MDSV01176776.1_pt1 | contig 13700 bp, 6 predicted proteins | sample 810851 | NCBI WGS metagenome assembly MDSV01 (sample SAMN05326640, study PRJNA326480) | marine metagenome | isolation source: seawater | place: Atlantic Ocean: North East | collected 2012 | reverse complement strand
GAAGCAATGAAGCAAGTGATAAAAATTCAATATTACATCTCTGCATGTTCTAATGATGCTATGCAATATGCTGTTCTAGAAGCAATCGAAAAGGCTAACGATTATCCTTCGATGATGGCTGAAGAATTCAAGCAACGCTGCAGCTTGATAGTTGACCGACTTAATTCCATGCCGGGTGTTCAGTGTCATAAACCGAAAGGTGCAATCTATGTATTTCCAAAGGTCAATGTCCCAAATATGACTTCTGAAGAAGTAGCTTTAGAGATACTCAAAGACGGCGTTCTTTGTTCTCCTGGTTCAGCATTTGGACCTTCGGGAGAAGGCCATCTAAGGTTTGCATATACTATTAGCCAAGAAGATATAGCACGTGGCATGGATAAGGTTGAAGCAACGCTAAAGAGATTGAACAGTGCTTGATGTGAGATTATGTCATTATTATCATCTTCACTTTACTTTATCATGGGATTTATTGTTGCTTTTCTATTTCCAAGGTTACCAGGAATTTTGGTAACTCGAGGGAAAGGCTTCAATGTAAATTTCCCTCCTCACCCAGAACCGATTCCACTTTCCCCACATTTGACTCAACGTGTATTACACATGAGAATGTTCTATTGGTTAGGTTTGATTGTATCCTTTATACCACTATTTTTTGGATTATTATCGGTCAAATGGGGTAATGTACCGTTTGGATTCGGCCTGTGGCTATCATCGGGTTGGTTCATACTTTCACGCTTGCAAACTTTCATTGGAGGACCAAAACCGCCATGGACTTTGGATATGGCTCAAAGGCTACAGATTATTTCTAATCAAGTAAAATCAGACTCAAAATGTTGTGAATCAATTTCACCAGAATGGTTGTTGTCTGGAATTTACTGTACAGTTTGCAAGGATAAACTGGATGATATGCCAAGACCGGATCTAGGTCGGAAGAGGAGTGATGGATTTTTCATGGGAGTCATTAGATTAATAGCAAGTGACGGCAATCCTTTTTTTACCTCTGATGATAAAAAAATCGATACTGATAATTACGAATCGGAATGATTGAATTCAGCCTTTAAATCGTTTTTTTGACGTTTTAATTAGGGTAATCTTTGTCAATAGAAGAAATACCCGTTTAGATATGGGGCGTTTTTCGCGTGGGAAACCGATGAGCGCCAGAATTTGGTTGACTTTCGTAGCATTGTGTCAAGTATTCTTGACTCCATTGGTTGCTTTTTCCTTAACATATCTAGTTAAATTTGATTTTTCGGATGATAAATTCTCAATGTCTTTCGATAAAGAAATGATGCCTTGGATCGGTACAGCATCGATAATTTATGGAATGATTGCGCTTTTACTCGCTCTTTTATTGGGCGGATTTACGCCTATATCGGTTGTAGAAAAGGGCGGGTGGAAAAAATATCTTGGCTTTTCCCGTTCACCTGGTAGTGCTTCTGAGCGCAGAATTTCCAGAGCAAGATATTCAAAATCTCCTCATGGACAAATTTCCATGCTAGCACATAATAGATGGCTAGATGGTCATTCGATTATTTCTACACATGGCGGATTAATTCTTCTTGCAGTTCCCTTTCAAGTAATGCTAGCAACAGTGCCTTTAGCGATGGTATTACTTGTGCCGGATACTTTGATGCATGAAAACCGCAAACTTGAGTTGGCCCTAATATTATACTTGGCAATTCTTTTGATGGTCATGAAGTACTTTCCTATTCTTGCCAAAAGATACATTGGCATAGCATCGTTTACTCGAAAGTGGCTTATTTCAATGACTAAGATTTCATGGCTTGCCCCAGTACTCATTCTTTGGTTAATGGGCAGAATTGCAAGTGTAGTTGTAATCGGTTGGCTAGGTTCAGATTTAGAATTAAATATCGACTTCGAAAAATCCTTTTTCGAAACTACTTTGGATATCGGCTCTATCCCAGAAACTTCATTTTTAGATTTAATCGCTGCATTGGCAGTAATTCCTCTTGCGACTTTCACAACTTTTGCAGTATTGGGGGCTGGCTCTGGAGATCCGCCTGAATGGATGCTAAACGAAACAACAGAGAAACATAATTCTAAAGATAGTATTGATTCTCCTAGTAGCCTTGTTCTAAAAGGTGCTCAAGCTGTTGTTACGGCAGGAGTGAGTATGGTGAGCAATGTATCTCTTGGAAATACAGATGCTGAGCCAAATTTGACCTTAGATGACCAAAAATCTCAGATTAGCGAGGATTCAATAACCAGTGAAAAAATCGAACCAGAGAACAATATTGTCGAGGAGGTTGAAAGTTTATTCGACCCAAATATGTTTTTCGATGATGATGAAATTCCAAGTATATCTAAGCCCTCATATGATGAACCTTCGATAACCGGATTGGAGTAAAAACCTTGATTTTTGAGATTATTGTTTGGGTCATCTATCAATGAAGTTCATATGTCGAATACATATCGCGTAGATGTTGATGCTCATGCGCCGTCTGTCATCTTTGACTTTAGTAGCTATATTTTTACTCAGTTCATTGTCTTCTTTTTACGCACCTCCTGCTGAGGCGGCATCCGCAAGAGGCGGTTCAAAAGATGATTTTAGTATTTACAGCATTGTTGTAGGAAATCAATCAGTTTCTCCAGAACAGTGGGTTCAGCCTGATGGTTCAGTTGTAGGGTATGTCCTTCAAGGCTCACAACTTGAGGTTGAAATTAAGGTATATCGTGATGGTCAGCCCACCTCTCCAGCAAAACAAACCAATGCTAAATTAGAGATTGTTCATCCAATTGGCTTTGTAATGGAGACATTTTATTGGGTAACTGGTGATATGGCTGGGCAAGCACAAGATGTCAAAACAATTCAATGGACTGCGACCGAGGCACATTCTATTTTGAATACAACAACTAATGAATTGACCGGAGGCATTATTTTACGCGCTTCAGTTAATTTTTCACAAGATGATAGAAATGATAACGATATAATGAGTAAAACAGTGCCTGTAGCCATTAACAAGGATATTTTCGATGGAACCGCTTCAGGTTCAATTGAAACATTCCGACCAGGTCGGTATCCAGTTGGTGGCGGAGATGCGACTGCAATTGGTTCTTGGTCTGAAGATACTTCAGGTGGAGCTGTAGGTTCTTCACATTGGAGAATGTCTACCTCCGGAAACACATACCCGTCTAGTGCTTTTGATAGGCTAGTTCAATCATATATTAACCCGAACAATAATTGTGGAAACGATCAGTTGGATTCGGGAATGACAAATGCTAATGGAGCTTGGATATGCCGTTCTCTATTCTATTCATCCAATTATATTTCATCACAAATACATGTTCAAGCATGGGGGACAATGGGTGCTGGAGATTCAGCATATTTGGAATTCTGGAGAAATAACGGTAATTTCTCAGACTCTATGTCCTCTATTCATTGGGACTTAGCAAATGGTAATCCAAGCCCAGCGCCTAATCAATGGAAGAACTTCTCTTGGGACCCACAAGTGGAATGGTCTCAAATACCAACCTTAGCAAATCCAGACCTATTTTTAGGAGGTAACTCATGGACTTTCGGCCTAGTATTCAAATCAGATAGTTCGGGTGCAACCCAAGGAATGCATATCGATGATTTCGTTCATTTTGGTATTTCAAAGGTGGAAGATTACACCTTGACTGCTGATTGTAATGACCCATCAACTGGTTTTGAGGGATACCCAAGTGGACTTCTATCTTGGCATTGTATGGTTACCAATAATGGGTATAAAAATGTCCAATTCAGAGCAGAGACAAGTGTTTCCAATTCTACATGGATGGACCCAATGAATCCTCAATTAAGACTCGATACAGACAACCCTAATGATAATGATTTCAATGTTGTAATTCCTCCAATCGGTCCAGGTGAAACTACTGAAGTATGGGCTAATTTATCAATTCCTCCAGGTGCAGACGTTCAACAGCAAGACTGGGAAATTTGGTTCACAGATGCTAGTAGCCAAAACAGTGGTGAAAAAGCAAGAAATTCTACCTCCCTTTCGATTAACTCACAGTACAGTGTATCTCTAACTTCACAAACAAGTTTGAATGCTTTAACCCTAAATCCAGGAGAATCTGGAATAATTCCATTCAAGTTTGTAAACACAGGAAATCTTGATGCAACATTCGTTTTGTCAACTACATTCTCTTCGGATGGCTGGACTGGTATAATTTACGATGATTCAGGTGCAGTTGTTACTTCAAAATATTTAACAAAGGGTGAACAGATTATGCTAAATCTAAATGTTACAGCAGCATCTCAAGCAACTCCAGAATTGGTATCTACATTGATTCGTGCAACAAGGACTTCTGGTGAAGTACTTGGAACCACAACACTATCGAGAAACATCGAAGTTCCAATTTTGAAAGACTTCTCCTTAGTACCAAGTCTAGATTCATTTACAACTGATAATGGAAGAACGTTTATTGAAGGATATGCAAATGGCAATCAAAAAATGGTATTAATTACATTGACAAATGATGGTAACAGTCCAGAATCATATGAGATTAGTGTCATTAATTCGATTTACAAACTTGGAGCATATGTTGAAGAATCACAGAAGTTAACTCCTCTTATGGCCGAATGGGGTGAAACATACGGATTTTTCCTAATTCTACCGATGTCTGTAGGTATAGAGCCAGGATACTATGATGTCAAGGTTATAGCGACAAATGTAGCAGATCCTTCCGTTAAGGAAACTTACACAATACAAGTAGATATTCTCGAAACTGCAGCGGTATTTGTAGAAACTAGAGAATCTGAGGAATCATATATTCCAGGAGACTTTGCAAGAACTATGACTTTTGAAGTTAGAAATGATGGTAATTTAGATGATTCGTTTACCATGTCTATGGATGTCCCTGAAGGGATGGTTGCGACATTTACTAATCTTGTCGACCAAGATAAGACGCCGGTAATCCCAAGCGGTGCAAGTTACAATGTTTCTGTTGAATTCTCTTTCATACCCGGTACTAGCGGAAATCGAGATTTAGATGTTATAGCAACTAGTCAATTTGACTCTTCAGTGTCTGCTTCAGGAGGTTCTTCTTATCTCGTTGGTAGTCAAAATGAATGGGTCAAAATCCTTCCATCTCAACAAGTTACTATCGATACGTGGGAAGACGAAGTGGAACTTGTTGTAGAAGTGAGAAATCAATATTCTACTGCACAATCGATTTCTATGGAAATTAGTGAAGGAGAATCTAATAATTGGCTACAATCTAGAATTTCAGCTAGTGATAAGAATTTTGTTCTAGGTATCGAAGAAGTTCGAGAGGTAGTGATTACCTTCGAAGTTACAGAAACAACACTGATGAATCTACAAAATGAAACTTTCATGACAGAAATTACTCTTTGGGCTCGTTCCGATACGGTTAGTGATGCAGCACAATCTACAATACAAATTCAATTGAGAAAGACCATTGTTGAAAGTGATGATTCAGCAGAATCATCATTTGATGTTACTGGTGCATTGACTTGGGCTGGATTTATCGTAGTAATGATTGTCGGAATTGTCATCCTAGTTCGAATTTTGAAGAATACCGGTGAAGAAGAAGATGATTATGCTGGATGGGGAGATGACGGCTATCAAGATAGTATTTCTGCAACTTATGGTGCAGTGAAGGCTGCTCCTACAATCCCAACATCAGCACCTACAGCAGTTTCAGTGCCATCAGTTGCTCCCCCAGCGACCCCTGCACCTGCTCCGGTGCAACCTCAAGCACCCGCCGGGCCACCATTGCCTGATTCTGGATTGCCTCAGGGATGGTCAATGGATCAATGGAATGCATATGGCCACCAATGGCTAGAGCAGTATGGCAATCAATGAAATTTTGAAATTTCGTATTGATTTTTCAAGCGTAGGGTTCAAGACTACCTCTTCCTCGCAATGTACAGGAGGAGTTGATTATGTATGGTAATGGACAAGCACCGATATTTATTTTGAAAGATGGAACACAAAGAACCCGAGGTAGAACTGCTCAATCAAATAACATTGCAGCAGCAAAGGCTGTTGCCGATGCAGTACGCTCAACATTAGGTCCCAAAGGTATGGATAAGATGTTAGTAGATTCGATGGGTGACGTGGTCATTACTAATGATGGTGCAACAATTCTCAAAGAAATGGATATCGAACATCCTGCTGCCAAGATGATTATTGAAGTTGCAAAAACTCAAGAACAACATTGTTTCGATGGAACTACTACTGCAGTAGTTCTTTCTGGTGAGTTATTGAAGAGAAGTGAAGATTTAATCGAGCAGAATGTTCATCCAACTGTAATTTGTGAAGGATTTAGACTAGCTGCAGAGAAGGCTGTTGGATTATTGGAAAGTCATGGTATTGAGACTATGAATGATGATAATGTTTTGATGGAAGTCGCTAAGACAGCACTTACAGGAAAATCTGCTGGTGCAGTTAAGACTTTCATGGCCGATATTTGTGTTCGTTCTGTGAATGCAGTTGGAGTAATTGAGAGTGGTCAAAGATTTGTTGACTTATCAGATATCAAAGTCGAAAAGAGACAGGGTGGTTCAATTAAGGATTCATCATTGATTGACGGAATAATTCTTGACAAAGAAAGAGTGCATGCAGGAATGCCTCGTTCTATTAAAGATGCAAGGATTGCTCTGGTCAACTCAGCAATAGAAGTAAAGAAAACCGAAGTAGATGCTAAAATTCAGATTACTGATCCTAATCAACTTTCAATGTTCCTCGAAGAAGAAGAGAATTATATCCGTGGATTGGTTGAAAAAATCCAAAATTCGGGAGCTAATGTACTAATTTGTCAAAAAGGAATCGATGAACTTGCTCAACATTATATGTCCAAGGCAGGAATTTTTGCAATTAGAAGAGCCAAGAAGTCCGATATGGAAGCATTATCAAAGGCAACAAGCGGAAACATTGTTACCAATCTAGACGATCTTTCAAAGGATGATTTGGGACATGCAGAGAAAGTGGAAGAAAAGAAGATTGGCGAATCTGAAATGACCTTTATCACTGGATGCCCTGAAGCAAAATCAGTTTTAGTTCTTCTTAGAGGTGGAACAGAACACGTTGTTGACGAAATCCGAAGAGCATTCGATGACGCAGTAGGTGTTGTATCAGTTGCATGGGAAGATGGAGCGGTATTAACCGGAGGAGGAAGCGTACTTGCTGCTCTTTCTCGTGATTTGAGAACCTATGCTGAAACAGTGGGTGGAAGAGAGCAAATGGCAATTGAAGCATTCGCATCAGCATTAGAAATAGTTCCTAGAACACTTGCTGAAAATGCGGGACTAGATCCAGTTACCACTCTAATTGAATTACGCAAAGCTCATGCAGACGGTCAGACTCACGCAGGAATCAATGTTTATGAGGGTGGAGTTGTCGATATGAAAGGTGCAAATGTCGTCGAACCAATGCGTGTTGTTGAACAAGCGATCCAATCCGCAACAGAAACCGCAATAATGATTTTGAGAATTGACGATGTCATTTCATCCAAGGGAGTTTCCATGGGAGACGAAATGGGTGACATGGGCGATTTCCACATGTGATTTTGGCTAATCAAAATTCAGCATTTCTACACTCTCTCCCGTAGGGAGAGCAAGTAACCTTCAAAGACTACGGCTGATAGGCTTTGTCAGTGCTTAGTGCTGGGGTGGAACTGTGACCGTTGTAGCGAAAGTTTGGATTGAGGATGATTGCATCACTTGTGATGCCTGTCAAGATGTAGCGCCTGAAGTATTTATTGTCACTGAAGAATCTTCTCAAATTCTAGCAGCTGTAAGGACAGATGGTACGCTAGATAGAAATCTAGGCAAATCAACGCTAAGCGGTAGTTTTGGTGCTGATTATGCGGATATCATCATGGAAGCTGCAGAAGCATGTCCAGTTGAGATTATCAAATATGAAATGGTTTCAGATGGTGCTGCTGAAGAGGTTGTTGAGACAGTAGAAGTTGTTGCTGAAGTTGCTACAGTTGCTGAACAAGCTGTTGCTCCTGCGGCAGGTAGTGAGGCATTATCAGCATTGATGGAAGGAGATAGATCTCTTGCAATATTATTTGGTTCACAAACTGGAAACGCAGCAGGACTTGCAGAAAAGACTGCTAAACTAGCTAAGAATTATGGATTAGTACCTGCTGTATATGATATGGATGGTTTTGATGCAGCAACACTTGCCAACCATAAGAGAACTCTAATCATTACTTCAACATGGGGTGAAGGAGAAATGCCGGATAATGCTGAAACATTATGGCAAACGGTTAGTTCACAATCACCTTCACTTTCTGGAGTAAGTTTCAGTATTTGTGCAATCGGAGATACATCCTATGATGAATTCTGTAAAGCTGGATTGGACTGGGATTCGAAATATGAAGCATTAGGCGCAAATAGAGTTCATGAAATCAAATTATGTGATGTAGACTTTGACATACCTTGGGGCGAATGGGTCTCTGAAGCACTTTCAAGGATTGCCTGCGTGGATTCCTCAGGCACTCTTCAAATCGAACTTCTTGAAGAAGTAATGGCTATGGGTTCAGGTACTGGAGAAGAAGTTGCTTCTGGAGACTTTGCACCTGGTTTGATAGATGAATCTGAACTGTCCTTGACAGTTGAATTATTCCGTTACTGCCCAATTGAGGCTCAATCTGGGTGGGATACAATTGAATGTTCCATTCCTTCTAACGCTACAGTTCAAGACTTACTTTACGCCGTAAAGAACGATGTCGATGGAAGTCTATCGTTCAGGGCTGGAAATGGTTCTGGTACTGCTACAGCGGGTTTGAGAGTAAATAATCGTCTAGTTCTTGCTGACTTGGCCAATGTTTCTCAATTGGTTAGTAGCACGGGAGTTTTGAAAATCGAACCACTATCTGGATATCCAGTGATTAGAGACTTGGTTGTAGACTACTCGAAATTTGAAGAAAACCGTTCAAAGGTAAAACCATGGATGGTTTCTGAGCCTAGAGAGGGCGAGTATCTAATCAACGGCTCTGCAGTAGGGATAATGAATTCTGAAGAGGCAATGACTCTTCACGCGATGAATGACGTTGGTTCATACTATCTATTACACTCAATGTCAGATACAGTAAGTTATGACTCTGAGTACGAAGGGCCAGGTGTTCATCTACAAAGATGGAATCGAGTCATTGATCCTCGTTCGGGAGAGAAGTACAAACAATCACTGATTTCATCATTAAATAGTGCAACTGGTGTTTGGGCTGAGGCAGATTTAGCATCGATTTCTAGATATGGTATTGAAGGAAAAACAGCTGCTAAAGGCTTGAATAGTGTTCGCTCCTATATCCTAAATCAGACTAATTACAGAGGGCCACATGGACGTCTAGTCAAGTGGTATGGACGCAGCGTTAAATGGACAGGTAATTTGAATGAAACAACACTTTACCGTCAAGTCTTGGGACCAATTGGATTAATCAGTAATGTATTTGATGGAGTATCAGCAAGAATGGTATTAGGGTTTACTAGAAATGGTACTCCTCCATTTAGAAGTCTTCAAGCATTGCTTTTACCTCCTGCAGGAATTGGTAAGATTCCAAACATGTTTAACAAGAAAGTTAAAGATCACCACCAAGTTGTAGGTTTGTTTAATGAAATTGACCAGAGGTTCTGAGGTGACACTATGCCCAAAATAGCATATTATCCGGGTAATGTTGCTAGAGCTGCATCAATGGAAGTAGAGGATTGTATCCAGCCTCTATGCGGGACTTTGGGCATCGAACTAATCGAGTTGCCAAAAGCGAGTAGCGATGGTGGAAATATTATTCGTCAAGCATCTCCTAAACTACAACATGCATTAGTCGCTCGTAATTTGGCATTAGCTGAACAGAAAGGTTTGGACGTAATGACTTCTTGTGCTACAAGCCATGGTATTATGTGTGACACCATTGAAGATTTGAAATCGGACCCAGTCTATACGGCCCAATTGAACAATCTCATCGCCCGTTCAACTGGAGTTGAATATGCTGGAGAAGCAAACTCTTGGCATCTTTTACATTATTTAGTAGAAGAAATAGGTCTTGATAAGATAAATGACGCCGTCGTCAACCCAATTAATTTGAATGTGGGTGCATATTATGGACCATATATGCAAAAAGAAGGCTCTTGTTCAGGTGATGACCCTTTTATGCCAACATACATGGAACAGTTGATTACTGCTTTAGGTGGTACTCCTATTGATTATGATTTGAAGTGTCAAAGTGTTGGAGCGCCATCGCTTCTAACTCTAGGTAAGCCTGTTATGTCTCTAATTGCTTCTGTTATTTCCGATGCAAAAACCAGTGGTGCTGAAGTTATGGTCAGTGCTTGTACAGTTTCTCATGCAAACTTAGACTCATATCAAACAAAAGCAGGTAAGAAAACCAATAAGGACACAAGTATGCCAATAATGCATCTTGCAGAATTAGTTGCTTTTGCTTTTGGCCATTTCCCCGATAGATTCGCTCAACTTAGAACACGCGCCAAAGTAATTGGTGGCTGATTTAATAGTCAGTTTCTATTGATTTCTTGAATTATTTTTTCAACTGTTTTGTTATCTATTTGTTCAATTCGAAACAATTGTTTCTCTTCAGCAGTAAACAAAGCGGCTAATGAACCAAAATGTTCAATCAGTATTGTTGAAGTTTTTTTATTTATTCCAATTACTTTGGAAACTAGTTGAATTTTAGCCTCCAATATATCATTACTCCATTTTTCAATTAAAGGCGATTGATATGAATCATCATTGATTAAAATTTCGATTTCTTTCTTAGCACTGGCTATTTTTTGATTTATCTCTTCTTCATCCAATAGTCCAGATGATGACCTTTTCAAATTTTCAAATAAATCAAATTGCCTTTTAGCTGCGATTGAAAGAAAGTGAGCAGTTTCTAGTGTATTCTTTGTCATCATAACTGGAATTCCGATATCTAAAGTAATGTGAGACATAGCTCCTAAGACTGCGTTAGGATGGACAGATGAACCAACTTCTCCCAGTTCAATCAATAGTAAGGGGTGAACACAGTTCTTCACCAAATTATGACACTGTTTCAGTAATCTACCATCGGTGATAGAGTTTAATAGATCTCTAGAGGTTTTCCTTTCAATCAATATTTCTTCTGTAATTTTTATATCTCCACAATCTAAATGTTGAAATTCAATTTCATATCCCATACTACGCAAATATGCCGCTAAAGTAGAAGATGATTCTCGATGATCTAATATCATTTTTCGGTTAACTTCATCCATCATACTCTCGATTTCTTTTTGTGCAGAAGATATCAGAGATGACTCTTTCTTACGATATTCAACCGAGTTAAGTTCGCTATTTGGTTCTTGTTTGTCGAAGAAACTATCCAATCCAGTTTGATTCCTTGGTCTTCTATCACTAGGTTCTATGGTCGCCTGTGAGTTGACTATACCAGATTTAACTTGTTCTTTTGGAATAATTTCTCCCGTATTTTTAAATGGTAATTCAGTGACTAATCTTTCTATTTCCAATTGAAGAAATTCAGCAGCATCAATAATAATATTGTCAGAGTATTTGACGCTGAAATTTTTCAATACTTCATTGGTAGCAGGCGGCCTTCTTGGCAAACGACCTCTTTTCTGAATTCTTTCCAACAGTACATACATTCTTTCTTCGCGAATTTTGGCCGCAGAATGAACAAATTCATCTCTGGTATTTTTAGCGATTAGAGTTTTTACTGTACCATCGGTTTGTCTTGCAGTACGCCCTCGACGCTGAATTGCTCTGATTGCACTGGGGACTGGTTCGTACAGTAATACTAGATCTGCAGATGGTACATCCAAGCCTTCCTCTCCGACCGATGTAGCAACAAGGACATTTATTTCGCCAGAACGAAATCTCTTCAATTGTTCCAACTGTTGCTTTTGATTCATACCTTTTCTTTTTCCTCGCGAGGACTGTCCAATGAACTTATCAACACTTGCCTTTTCTATAGATTGAAGGCTTAAGACTAGATTTTCAACAGTGTCTCTGAATTCAGTGAATATCAAAATCTTACTTTGTGGTTTTTCCTTTAATTGCTGAGTGACTAAAGAATATACTTTTTCTGACTTTGGATGTAATTCAGGTAAATCATTTGCTGCAATTCTAAAATTATGTACTGGGCCTAATGAAACAAATCTATTTGTCCCTCTATCTCCGCTACGTCCATCGTCTTCTGCTCTTTGTAAGTATGAGGTGGCTGACTTTAATCCCTGAGTTTTTAGTAAATCGATTAGAAGGTGCATTCTTCTTAAGTCCGAAATTCTTCTTGCAGCATCATATCCTCTAGCGTCTCTTCTTTGGATTGCTGTACTAGCATTTTTTTGCGCAGCATCGATTATCTTCGATGTTAAATGCTGCGTAGGTGCTAAAAATCCTAATCGCTGTAATCTTTTTGCTTCTTCATTTTGATGTGCTTGCAATGGATGTATTAACGTGTTTAATTCATCAGGCAAGTCAAGGCGAATGGGGATATTGACCAAATCAACAGAGTATGGCTCCAGAAGAGGTTCCTCACGCCTTGATACGTCAAGCCTATCAATTCCAAGTCTTTTAGCAACTTCGAGAATATTTTTTTCATTCGAGCCAGGACTTGCAGTTGCAGCAAGGACCATGGCATCAGGGTTAGCTTCTAAGTATAGATCTCCAACTTGAGCATAAGCATGATTTCCAGTGGCATGATGAGCCTCATCCACAATTAGTAAAGAGACATCATTTAGATTAATAGAGCCACTTTGTGCATCATTCCGAATCACTTGCGAAGTTGCCATAATGATTTTTCCATTCTTCCAGATTTCGGGTCTTTTTGCAGGGGGAGTCTCCCCAGTGTATCTAGAAATCTTTTCCTGGTCAAGATTGATCATCTCTCTTGCCATACGTTGTTGTTGCTCTACTAATCCTGTAGTAGGTGCAATTAGCAAAATCTTCCCCTCGTCGAAATTAAGATATTCTGCCATCATCATCCATTCGACAGCAGTTTTTCCAAACCCTGTAGGCATAATCATTAGGCTAGAAGAGGTCAAAGCGGTTCTCAATGAACGAATTTGATATGCCCTTGCTTCAACTCCATCATTCAAAAATGGATGAATAATGGTTGCCATATCATAGCGTTTTGGTCGAGGGTTCAAAAGGATGGTGATAATTTTTCATTCAAATTTATTCCTCAAAAATGATAAATAATCATGAGTTATAATTCAAGTTTAACCGCGTCACTCAATCGCAATGTTGACCGAACCACTCATATACGGGAGGTAAGTCGGATGGATGCTCAAAGGTGAGTAGCCAGACATACTGGGCCATCCCCCGAGGACCCCAACAGTCTAGTTCCGGGTTCGCCGGAATGCGACGCAGTGTCACGGCTTCTCTCATCCTGACAGCCCTCGTACGCCCCCAACGGTGGGGCCAATTCGTTGTATAAATACAGGAGGAATCCGACATGGCAAAGAGAAGTCACCCACGAAGAGGATCGATGGCGTTTAGTCCGCGTAAGCGTGCTAGTCGACCATTCGGACACGTTAAATCGTGGCCAACAACCGACGCGAGCGAAGTTAGAGTACAAGGTTTTGCAGGCTGGAAAGCAGGTATGACTCATATTCTATCTCGTGATTTGAACCCGAGAAGCCCATCTGCTGGACAAGAAGTTAGAGTTCCAGTTACAGTAGTTGAGTGCCCTAAGATGAGAATACTTGGTGTCAGAGGATACCAAATGACTCCTTATGG